>Ga0154588_1060_pt2 | contig 27997 bp, 22 predicted proteins | sample RifGroF2_FD_116017 | JGI IMG/M metagenome (GOLD analysis project Ga0154588, IMG submission 116017) | Lentisphaerae bacterium GWF2_44_16
AAAAGCGTATGCAAACATTTACAGGCAGCCCTCGGAATTCCCATTTCATTGAGTACGCCTATAAGTGCATTTGCCTGGGAAATACGTGCTAAAAATCCTCAAAAAGACCGAATAGCTCTTGTACACTTTGGAATGTCCCGAATAGAATTTTGCAGAATTGAAGGCAGCAGGGAAATATTTGACAATTACGAGTATGAGCTTGCGCATACGCAAATGTATCTGGACGGTCCTCCTTGTTATTGCGGAAAGCAAGGGTGTTTGGAATATTATGTGCTCGGCTTTGCTCTGGCAGAGGAATACAGAGAGCTGAAAAAACTAAGTGCGTACGAGGAAATAAATCTCTTGGATTTTGCCCTAGCCGGCGATGCTGACGCTTTGAATATTCTTTTGCGCGCTGGTGCCGCTACTGCTAAAGCTTTAGAAAAAATAAGATACAGTTTTAACCCCGATCTGCTGGTTCTTTTCGCATTTGAAAATGAACTTGCAACGCATGCGTTGTCAAGATATGCTGATGGCAAATGGATGGAAAAAGAAAAAAAGAAAGAAAGTTTCAAGATTTACAAATATCACGCGGATGCTGGATTGACCTGTGCTTCGGCTTCTGCTGAAAAGGCTCGATATCTTAACAGTATCAGTAACTCTGCGTTAGAGGAGAAGGAATATGAATAAAAATTCATATGTTCGTATAGGTTTTACTATAATAGAATTGTTAGTAGTTGTAAGTATTATTACCATACTGGTCAGCATATTATTTCCTGCGTTGTATAAGGCAAAATTTCAGGGTCAGTCAATAGTTTGTACCGGCAATCTCAAACAGATCGGTTTAACGTCCATGATATATACGGATTATAATAACAGTTGGCTTTTGCCGGGAAAGGTCAGCGGCTCATACTGGTATCTGCTTATCAGTGAAGCGTCCACAAGTGACAGCAATTTAAAAATGCCTAAAAACTTCACGTGCCCTTCTGAAAAAACGCCTCACGGTCTGGCATCAGCAGGGTATTATCAATATACCCATTACGGAAGCAACACTTTTCTAACAGGCAGATATTCCTGGACAACGGGAGAACTTGAAAGCACCAACGAACATGCCCATAAACTGAGCCAGATAAAAATCCCCAACTTAGCTTTGACGACCATCGATTCATGGAGAAAAAGCAATTATGCTGTTAATTATATCGCCTTCACAGGCTTTCGTCATTCAGGAACAAAAGCTAATGCTCTGTATGTGGATGGACATGTTAACGGTGTAAAATTTACGGGAGCAGTTGAAGGGATGTTCAGAACAGGTTTTGATTTTCCTGGTTATGAATAGAGAAAAATAATATGAAAAGAGTATCCATTATAACAGGTGTTCTTCTGGCGTTATCCGCCTTCCAGGGAGAAGCTGGAGATCTCATCGCACACTGGCAGTTTGACGGAGGGTCTGGAAATATTGTAGAAGATTCAAGTAGCAATGGTCATACAGGTGAAATATTAGGGCTTGGAGAAAGTATAAAATGGGTACCGGGCAAATATGGATACGCGCTTGCCTTCTCTTCATCAGTGGGGGAAAAAGGAGAAAACAGCAAGGGATATGTGATTTTCAAAAAAATGCCATCTGAATTCCCCAATGGACTTACTTTGACAGCTTGGATAAAACTCAACAGATTTCGTGATAAAAAAAAGCCGCATGGACTTGCTTTTCAGGAAATAATCTCCAACGCAAAAACACATATCGGACCTGGATTCAGATTTACCCTGTTTTACAAATCCATACTTTTCAGGAGCGGAGACGGGAAAGAATATCAGAACGCTATGTCAAACAGAGAATTGACAGAAATACCAGATGACGTATGGGTTAACATAGTTATTGTTTATGACCCTGAAAATTCTAAAGCATTGGTCTACTTAAACGGAATGAAAACTGGAGAGAGTAAAGGGGCTTTCGTATTGACAAAAGGCAGGGACGCATGGTCTGTCGGTGGATGTTTTGGATATGCCTCTCTGAATGGAGCTATCGATGAAATTAAAATTTATAATCGTCCTTTGAGCGGACAGGAAATACTTAATGAATACAATATGAACAGATAGCACTAAAAAAAATAAAAAAGGATAGATAACATGAAAAGTATTTTCACATGTATTTTTACTGGAATAATCGGAGCCATGCCATTGTTCTCTTCAAATCCGCCTGTCTGTATGGCCGAAAAGACGGACATAACTCCTGTAATTGATGGAAATATCAATGAGTCATGTTGGGATAAGGCAGAGTGGCAGACAGGATTTTCATCACTGACCAGCAATCCCGAACCATCCCAGAAAACCAGATTCAAGGTTCTCTATGACAATGAACGGTTATATTTCGCGGTCGAATGTTTCGAGGAGAATATTGATAAATTGAAAATCGATACAAAAGAAAAAGATGGGCCGGCTTATTTAGACGACAGTATTGAAATATTTCTGATTCCTTATAAGGATATTCCAGATGATCCAAACTGGAGAATGTTCTATCATTTTATCGTTAATGCCGGGGGGGCACTCTATGACGAAACAAGCTTGGCTTGTGTAAATAATCCGAAATGGAACTGCCCCTGGAAAGCCGCGACAAAAATACACAAAACCTCATGGACTGCTGAAGTATCGATTCCATTTTTTGCCTTTGACATTACAGGTGAAACAGGCATGATATGGCGTCTCAATGTTACCAGAAACAGAAGGGCTGGAAATGCTGAATCATCATCATGGAGTCATCTCAAGTACTCTTGGGCTGGTGAATCCCCTGATTTTGGTTTTCTCAAAAATATAAACGTGGATTTTAAGGTTTATACGCTTTCCATTTCAGAGCCTGAAATGACTCAAGTCCTTCAAGGGGATAAAATCATTCCCGGAGTAAAAGTAGACATAATCAATCAGAGCGGAAAAGATATAAAATGCGAAATAGAGGCGCAGCTTGGCGAAAACGGCGTTCAATCACATATTTCAAGGAATAAAATAGATTTGAAAAAAGAAGAAAAAAAGACAGAAATTTTGGGATTTCCTGAAGCATTCAAAGGAAAATATTCATGTATTCTGGCAATTTCCATTATGGGAAAAACCGTTAAATTTAAAGAATATCCTTCTGTGAACATAAATCCGTTGCCTTTGCGCATAAACCTTATTGATCCGATTTATCGAAATACAATTTATCCTGGACAGAAACTGAATAAAATCCTGCTTGAAGCGACAATTATATCAAGTCCTGAAAAACTGAAGGATTACAAGTTTTTATTTAACCTCAGAGACGGGGGGGGGATATTGCAGACAAAAAAGATATCTTTTCCCGCCGAAAAATTCCAGATCGATTTTGATGCGGCTTCTCTGCCTCCTGGTGAATATGTGATAGAGACAACAATGTATGACAAAGAAAAAGAAATTTTGAAACTTCAGCAGTCATTGAAAAAGCTTGCTCCCACAGAGGGTAATGAAGTATGGATTGACAGGGACTTGAATCTTGTCGTGAATGGTAAAAAGACTTTCGTGCACGGTTTTCTTGCCGCAGTCAACCCCGATTTGGCAAAACAGATAAAAGGAAAAGGATTTAACCTTGTACACACATATGTCGCACCACATAAAAATGATGAACAGTTACTTGATGAAATTCTTAAACCAACCGCTGAAGCGGATGTGAAAATTATGTTTTATCCATATGCAACGCCAGTTGGCTTCTTCGGATGGGGAAAGAAAACTGCTAGTGAGCCTTACCTGACGGAACGGCAGGGTTCCGATATGATTGCACGAGTCAGGAAATTCGCATCTAATCCATCTATTCTGCTATGGTATCTTTGTGATGAGCCGAGGGGGGCCGAATTCAGGCGAAATCTGAAAGAAGTCTATAAAACATTAAAAGATATAGACCCATATCATCCTGTTGTTGCTCTTGACTGTTCTCCGGGAGAAGTTATCACCCTTGCCGACTCCAGCGATATTATTGTCTGTGACTTTTATCCGCACTTCCACAAAGAAACAGGTGTAATTAAACCTCTTGAAACTACAATCTACAATACCTTAAAGGCGGTCATAGAAACAACCGGAAATAAATTACCGGTATGGTTTACGATTGAGGCGTTCGACCGTTCTGACTATTACGAAGACGCAGAAAAAAGACCTTTCAGGGCGCCAACATACAAGGAGTTGAGATGCATGGCCCACTTAGCCCTCACCGCTGGCGCAAAAGGATTGCTCTATTTCCAGTACAACGGCAAACCCGGCATACTCAATCATCCAGAAATGAAATCGGCCATAATAGAAGGTCTCGGACCTGAAATATCCAATCTCACGCCCGTGCTGCTTGAAAATACATCAGAAGGGGCCTCGGTAACTAATCCGGAAATAAAAATAATGTTGAAAACATATAAAGGTAAATATTTCCTTTTTGCGGTCAATCCCCTGCAGAAAGAAATCCGCAATGTTAGTTTTAGGATAAAAGGAATGAAAGATGAAAGCGTCTATGTGCTTTTTGAGTCCCGTAACCTGAAAACGGATAAAGGCATGTTTTTTGACAGTTTCGAGCCTCTTGGTGTACACGTATATACTAATGATATGGATTTTTCGCAAACTTTTGATCTCATGAAAATGGATAAAAAATAAACAACTTAAAACAGGGTGATTGAGCATGCGTAAAATATGGTGGAATTGGGATATCAGAATGCGTTGGCATTGGGGATTTTCTATGACGGAAGAATCCTTTGTGCAAAACTGCATTAAAGAAATTGATGCGGCGGGCAACTACGAAATTGAGGGAATAGTAATATGGGGATTTTTAAGGGATCGGCACGGCGGAATAAATGCAGCAAAACATGTTGTGGAATATGCGGGAGAAAAAGGTATAAATATTTATCCCGGGGTCGGAATTGATGATTACGGCGGCGTTTATTATGATGGGACACACTGTTACTCCCTAGACAATTATTTGAATGAACATCCGGATGCACAGGCTCTCAGAAAGGATGGCACTCCAGACACTCATCGCTGGCCACCTAATGATTTAACAGCCAGAAAAAAAGCGTGTCCAGCCAATGTTGATGTAATAAGTTTCTATAAAGAATCCCTGGAATGGCTTGTTGAAACTTTCTCGCTTAAGGGGATTCAGATTGAACAGGGCGACAGCGGACTTTGCTACTGTGACCGTTGCATGAAAAAAATTCGCAGAGAAGTTCCTGGCATAAGATCATCTGCCAGCGATGCCGCAGAAAGAATACCGGAGGTTGTAAAGGACATCATTATAAAGAAACCCGGATTTACCATAATTTCCGAAACATACGCCGGCCTGACAAATGAAGCGGCAAGCGCAATAGAACCTCTGCTTTCAAAATATCCTGAAGAAATAATCCTTTCCTGGCAACTCTACAACGGCCCCACACCGTATGACCATGCCGGTAAATTTCTGATAGAGCCCGGATGCGGAATCAGACGTAAACACGGTTGTGCTGCATTACGGACTAACAGCGATGTGTTTTATGGAGAGATCGACGACAGGGCGAATATTGAAAAGGCGCTTAAACTCTCGGCAGAAGCCGGGCTGGACATGACTTATATATATGGAGAATATCCAGATGTTTGGCCTGTAACTGCGGGAAATTACAGAACATGGGCGGAAATGGCGAGATAGACAGAGTTTGAATTCAAACTGCCTTTGATTGGTTCCAGAGCCTTGGATGCTCCAATCTCATAAATCAGACATTGCATACAAATATTTTCATAAGATTCTAGTTCAGGATGAAAGTTCAGAACCGAGGAAAACTTTTTTGAAAGGAGAAGCATATGGATTTAGAAAACATAAAAGTAATGACCTATAACATTCATTCCACAATTGGTACAGATGGAGTTGCCAACTGGCGCCGTGTCGCAGATATTATCCAAAAAGAGAAGCCTGATATCCTTGGACTTGAAGAGATTGCTTCTTATCATCAAATGACGCCAGATTTGGACGTGGCAGCGGAAATGAGTACGTATCTTGGAATGAATTATTTTTTTGGCATGACCATGCCCATTAACGAAGGCAAAGGAGAATATGGTATAGCGGCAATGACACCTCACAAAATGGAGTTGATTAAAAAACTATATTTACCCATCCCTGGTGAATATGAACCCCGAATAGCGATTTTTGTAAAGTTTTCTTCTTCCATACCCTTTTATTTTGTCGTAACACATTTCCCGTTTCAAGGTGAATTTGATGGAGACGAGGATTGTCGCACAGAATGTGCTAAGCACATAACTGATACGATAATAAAAAACAACTTGTTTCCAATAATCTGGGTGGGTGATTTCAACACATATCCGAGCACGAAGACCTTACAGTACATCCATAAAGATTGGGACGTATGCAACGACATCATTCCGGACAAGCCGACTGCAAAAACATCCCTCAAGGGATGGCAACAAATTGATTTTATATGTTGTTATCCGAAAGGTGTATTCAAAATAAAAGAGTTTAACTTTATAAACGACCTGACCGCCTCAGATCACAAACCGGTTACGGCAACACTAAAATTAGAAACCTGAAGGATGCCACATTGAATAAGAAGTACTCTTCACTGCTCTCTATTTCTTGTTTCTTCTTTATTATCAGTGTTTTATTCGTGAATGAAATCAATTATAACAGAATTTTCCCAATGGAAGCTTTTTAGAACGAATTTCTCAAAAACAGAGAGCATTTGAGGTCAGAAATGAGTTGGAAATATTTCGGAATTATTTTTTCAAATTTGATAGATTTTTAACGAGTTTTTATGATTCTTTTTAGCGTGCGGAATTGGGTTAAGCGTCCATAGCTGAACAGCTTAATATTTTAGCTTAAATATTCAAGATGAATCAATAGGGGATAGTATGTTTATTTATCTGGAAAGATTGATAGGCATCATTACTTGCAGTATAATAAGGAATAAGGAAAAAGCTATAGTTTATATGGGGGCTTATGGATACGCTTTACACAATTTCAGTAAAGACAATTGACGGAAAGGAATGTGATCTTTCCAAATACGCGGAAAAGGTCATGCTGATTGTAAATACCGCCAGCAAATGCGGCTTTACCGGACAATACAAGGGGCTTGAGGAACTTTACAAAAAGTATAAAGACAGAGACCTTATTGTTCTTGGCTTTCCCTGCAATCAGTTTAACAGTCAGGAACCAGGCACCGAAGCGGAAATAAGCAGTTTCTGCGAACTCAATTACGGCGTTACGTTTCCGCTGTTTTCAAAAATAGACGTCAATGGAGACAATGCCCATCCTCTTTATAAGGAACTGAAACAACGGGCCCCCGGCATATTAGGGACACAAATTATAAAATGGAATTTTACGAAATTCCTTGTAGGCAGAGGCGCGGAAACTGTTAAGCGTTTTGCTTCCGCAGCATCGCCGGAAGCCCTCGAAAAAGAAATAGAAACACTTTTATAGAAGTTCTTCCTGCGTGTCAAGCGTTGCTTATTATACTTTTTTGTGCTATTTTCTTATCTTTATGAGTAGGGAATAATAATCTCAAATTAAGAAAAGCGTTAAACATTGAAGCAGAAAATACTTTTCATAACTCCGCCTTTTGTCCAGACGAATACTCCTTATTCAGCTACCGTTTATTTAAAAGGCTTTTTAAATAAACGAAATATTTCATCGGCCCAAGTGGATTTGAGCCTTGAAGTAATATTGGCCTTGTTTTCTTCCAGAGGATTGAGTTCGCTGTTCAATAAGGTGATGAAACGGAACGCACATTTGTCTGACAACGCCGAACGCATCATAAACCTCCGCGGCAACTATGTCAGTACGATAGATAATGTTATTTTGTTTCTTCAGGGAAAAAATCCAGTTTTGGCAAACTTAATATGTGCCGGAAATTATCTCCCGGAGGCTTCCAGATTCGACGAAACTGCCGATTTGGAATGGGCCTTCGGTACGGCCGGAATTTACGACAGGGCCAGGCATCTGGCGACTTTATATCTTGAAGACTTATCCGACCTGATAAGCGAAGCGGTTGATCCTGATTTCGGTTTCAGCAGGTACGCTGAACGCTTGGGGCGTTCGGCGGCAAGTTTTGATGAGATTGACGGGAAGCTTAATTCGCCGGACAGTTTCATTGGCGGCATTTTGAAAGTCCTGCTCAAAAAAGCAGTAAGGCGTTTCAAGCCTTCGGCACTTGCCATTTCAGTCCCTTTCCCGGGTAATTTGTACAGTGCGCTGAAATGCGGGCAGTGGATTAAAAACAATCATTCTGAAATAAAAGTAATCATGGGCGGAGGATATGTGAATACGGAACTCCGTTCCCTTAAAGATCCACGTATATTTAATTACGTGGATTATATAACTCTTGATGACGGCGAAGCGCCTCTGCTTAATCTCATGGAATATTTTGAGGGGGCCCGTGAAGTTTGTGATTTGAAAAGAACTTTCGTACGAGCGGGTAATAAAATTCAATATTTTAACGCTTCCCAAACGGGCGATTTTCATCAGAACGATTTGGGATGTCCTGACTATTCCGGTCTGTGTTTGGATAAATATCTTTCGCTAGTTGAGACAGTCAACCCAATGCATCGCCTATGGAGCGACGGCAGGTGGAACAAACTCACCCTGGCGCATGGCTGTTACTGGGGCAAATGCAGTTTTTGCGACAGTTCACTGGATTATATAAAAAGATATGAGCCAAATACTCCTGCGCTGATATGCGACAGAATGGAGGCCATCATAAAGCAGACAGGGCAGAATGGATTTCATTTTGCGGACGAGGCCGCTCCTCCGCTTCTGCTTAAAGAACTGGCCCTTGAGATTATCAGGCGCGGGCTTACTGTCGTTTGGTGGACGAATATCCGTTTTGAAAAAAGTTTTACCGGAGATGTCTGTTTACTTCTCAAAGAAGCCGGATGTATTGCCGTCGCCGGGGGGCTGGAAGTTGCCTCGGACAGACTGCTTAGGCTGATAAATAAAGGCGTTACTGTTTCTCAGGCCGTTGAAGTCGCCTCTAACTTTGCCGGAGCGGGGATAATGGTGCATACGTATCTGATGTACGGATTTCCGACTCAGACGGCGCAGGAAAGCATAGACGCGCTGGAGATTGTGAGGCAATTGTTCATGAGCGGCATTGTTCAATCCGGTTTTTGGCACCGCTTCGCGATGACAGTGCACAGTGAAACTGGCAGAAACCCGGAGAAATTCCATGTGCGCAAAGGTTCCCCGGATGATAATCCATTTGCCAACAACGAGCTTCTCTGTATCGACAGGAAGGGCTGCGATCACGGAAAGTTTTCAGATGGCCTTAGAAAATCCCTCTACAATTATATGCATGGGATTGCGTTTGATTTTCCATTGGACAGATGGTTTGATTTTGATGTTCCCGTTACGAGGATAGCTCCGCATTTCGTCAGTTCCATACTGTCGCGTGAAGACAATGGATTGCCATGCGGAAACCGAAGCGTTTTATGGCTGGGAAATCTTCCTATGATAATTCGCGGTACCGGGAAGTCTGTCGCGACTGAAATTCTTTTTGACAATAAACAGAATTTCTTCAGCATCAGAGTAAAAAAGGATCTTGCTTTCTGGCTTTGCGGTTTACTCCCCAAACTTTCCGTGTCAGATAAGCGCGGATATTCTGTTGCGGATATTAAAACCGATTTCAAAAATCACAAGCTTGGCGATTTTGAAAAATTCATATCAGGCCGCGCTTTTAAAAAATTAAGGGAAAACGGACTTATCATAATATAAAAGAAGCATCAAAATACAAGACGAAGGCCGCGCTGAAACGCAGCCCGCCGCGTTATGAGATGATTGAAGCTTACTGGAAAGAAAAGCCGAAGATAAGATATTTATCATCGACTTGGCCGAGTATCAAACGTATAAGAGTATCATTCTCCAGAGTATCTTTTTTCTTGTCGGCGCTTTTCATGTATTTGCCTTTCCAGAGGAATATTTTAAAATAGCCTTTGTCCATTTCTGAAAGGTAAGTCCTGCCCTCATAAGCGCCTTTATCTTTTTCAAAAGCTTCGATCATGGCCTTGAACTTTTCTTTAGTTATATTGGACTTCATTTCATCAGTCAGGTGTTCGGAAAAGAGTTTATAATCGCGGGTTTTCATTCCGGTGATGATTGAATCAATATATTTTTCGGCTATCGGCTTGAGTTCAGAATTTTTAGCGTCAGCGGAATTGAGGTTTTTCAATTCCGGTTTCTTCGCGTCTTTTTCAGCGCTTTCTTTTTTATCCTTAGAGTCGTCATCCGAGCTTCCGAAGATACCGCATCCGCCGCTTGTCAGCGCTATGGCGGTTGAGATTGCGAGAGCTGAAAAAATACCATAAATTTTTTTCATGGTTCAAATCCTTTCTTTTATGATTGGAATAAATATTGAAAAAACACTTCCTTCATTCAGTTTACCTGATACAATAATCCGTCCTTTGTGCATTTCAATAAGGCGTTTGCTCAAAGTGAGGCCAATTCCGGTGCCTTTATAATTTGACGTCAGGCCTGTTTCGGCGCGCTGGAAATCTTTGAAGATGGCTTTCTGGTTTTCATCGCTTATGCCTATGCCCGTGTCGGCTATGTCGATTCTGTATTCATTGCCGTCTGCGGATGTGCTGACGGTAATATTTCCCTGTTCTGTAAATTTTACGGCATTGTCAAGGAGGTTAACGAAAACTTGGCGCAGGAGCTGCCTGTCTCCGGAAACCGGCATGGTACCGTGTATGGATGCGCTCAGGGCCAGAGTTTTGAGTTCCGCCATGGGCCTGAGCATTTCAACGGCTTCGCTTATGCAGGGGCCGAGGTCGAAATTTGAAAATGACGTTTTCAGCATGCCCGCGTCAAGTTTTGTTATTTCCAGCAGGTTGGATATGAGTTCCAGAAGATGTTCGGCAGATGATAATATGCGTTTGGCGTAGCCGCGGTTTTTTTCAGGGCTGAGTGTTTCAGCTCTTTGCGTTATCAGTTCGGAAAAGCCTATGATGGAATTCAACGGTGTTCTCAGTTCGTGGCTCATGTTGGAAAGAAAGCTGTCTTTTTGTTTCTGTGCTTCCTGAAGCTCTCTGTTGGCATTCAGGATATTTTCGGACTGCTGTTCGATCTGGGTGGCCATGGTATTGAAGTCAAGCATTACCTGTCCTATTTCATCATTTTGTATTTTATCAAAGCGATAATTGAATCTGCCGTCCCTTATTTCGCGTGTACCGTCGCTGAGTTTTTTCAGAGAATTTTTTAGCGCTCTGCTGAAGAGAAAAGAGGCGATTACGCTGAATACAGTGGTGAGTACGAAGAATATGACAAGCAGATACTGCATGCGGTTGAAAAAATAGAAACTCTGTCTTTGCCATATTTCAACGCGGTCAAGGTCTTTTCTCATGAGCTTTTGTGTTCCATCACCGACGCTTTCCAGGCATTTTGCGATTTCGTTCATATCTTCGGAGATGAGTATATTCCGTGAAACTCCGTTCGAGCTGATGTCGTCTGATAAAGCGCGGGACGCGGATATAAGCAGGGATATGCTTTCTTCCAATTCAGCAAAAAGCCGGGTATCGGTGGGGCGTCTTCTGCTGTCATAATCAGAGAGCGAACTCAGTTGTTTTTTCAACGCGAGAATTTTCTCATTCAGTTCCAGCGATTTTTCTGGATTGGGGGCGGCGGAAAAGGCATGTAAGGACTTTTCCGTGAGATTGAGCGAATTCCTGCATGAAAGGAGCATTTCAACATAAGTTCTTTCATTTTCCGCGTATGAGCGTGACTTTGATATTTCTTTTTCTCCGAGATAAATGAGGGCCATGCAGAAGACGGCGGCTATCAGGGCATATGCCGAAAATATCGCCCTTCTGAATGTTTTGTAATTCAGGCTTCTCATTTTTCAGCTCTTTTTCTCAGGATGATTGAAGTGCCGTTTTCCGAAAAGCGCATAAGTGTTCCATCGTTCAGGTCAATATCTAAATCGTCGTTATTTCCGGTCTTTAATTTTCTGGTGAATTCAAGGACCCATTTGCCATCGGACCATTTTCCGCGCGCTCTCACGTCGGCTGCGCTTCCAGTCGGGGTTCTCTGAAAAAAGCGGGGAAGCTTTTCCCCCGCGAATTTTCCGAAATAACGGCTGTACCAGCAGATAGCGCCGCTGTCGTAATTTATTATTATATTTTTATCTTTTCCGTAGAAATAAAGGTCTTCGGCAAAACCGGAAGGATCAGTCCTGCCGGCACGCCATATCCACAAGTCCCCAGGTTTTTCAGAGGAAATTATCGGAAAGATAAAGACATGCATATTTTCCTCTTTTTCATTCTCCGTAAGGTAGGCGTTCAAGCCTTTATCCCATTGCCATCTGCCTTGATGCCGGAGTTCCTGTGGGGCGGTAAAAGAGAGCATAACATAGATGTTTTTATCATCATGACATACTTTTATGTTCAAATCCTTTTCAGTAGAGACTTGAGTAAAGGGGATTGATTTCCAGCAGTTGTCCTGGGGATTTCCGTCGATAAGCGGGGGCGTTTCGATTTTCTCTGAAAATATTACAGGGAGTTTTTCTTTCGCCGCGATAGGAGAAAGAAAACTGAGAAGCATGAGGAAGCTGAAAATAAATGTCCGCATTTATTCTTTCAATTCCAGGTTTGCGAGTTTTTGAACGGAGGCGATTATTTTAGCCAGTCGCACCGGCTTTTCCAGAATTATATCGGTGTTCAGGTTTTCCAGTTCATTTTTCAGTTCCGGCGAAAGGTGGGCGCTTGCGACAATGACTTTTGTCGCGGAGCTTGCGGGATTCTGTCTGAGAAATTTCATGAAATCAAGTCCGTTCATGTTGGGCATGCGGATATCAAGGATAATTATATCGGGCCCCCATGTCCCGGTCATTAACGCTCCCTGTGTGCCGTCAACAGTCTCGCGGAGTTCGTAGCCGTTGAAAGCTTCGAGGGCGTCCCTTATGAACTCACGGAAGCCTTCGTCATCTTCAATGACAAGGATTTTTGTCGTATTTGTTTCCGATTTTGCCGGTATTGTCAGACCTCTTTTTGCGGCGAAACTGTCCAGTTTCTCAATGGTAAAGCGGTAGTGTCCTCCGGGGGTGGTCCCGCCGTCAAGCAGTTCCTGTTTTGTCCAGCTGACAAGGCTGGAACGGGAGACCCCAAGATATTCAGCGGCTTCATTTGCAGTAAGAAACTTTTTCACGGCATTCAATTCACTCTAATTATTTTGAGACAGTACTTATAACGTCTAAAAGGGCTATTTTCAAACACGGAGCTGAGCTGTTTGAATTAAAAACAAGAGAGCATATATTCCCTGTTTTACATTTTAGAAAGAAATAATATGTCTGTAATTGAAATTGTTTTGATAGCGCTGGCCCTTTCGGCGGACGCTTTTGCCGTGTCTGTGACAAGCGGCATAGCGATAAAGAAGATGAAAATACGTCACGCCATGCTGATAGCCGCTTTTTTCGGTGGATTTCAGGCGCTGATGCCTGTTATAGGATGGGCCGGGGGCAGGTGGGCGCAGAAATACATAGAGTCTTTTGACCACTGGATAGCCTTTGTGCTTCTCTGCTTTGTCGGGGGCAAAATGATATATGAGTCCGTAAAGATGGATAAGGAAGAGAACGAGTCCGACCCTCTGAATGTGTATGTGCTTTTCATTCTGGCCATAGCCACAAGCATAGACGCGCTGGCTGTGGGCTTGAGTCTTGCGTTCATAAAAGTTTTCATAATCGTGCCCGCTCTGATAATAGGCTGCATAACTTTCGCGCTTTCGTTTGCCGGAACGTACATAGGGAACTTTTTCGGCCATCTTTTCGAGAAGAAAATCGAAATAGCCGGGGGCGTAATTCTCATAGGCATAGGCTGCAAAATACTTATCGAACATCTTCTGGCGAAATAAAACAAGATGTTCAGCCAACTTTATTTAAACAGTTACAGTTAAATCTATTTTTAAGGCGAAGGCCATATTTTTCTTAATGGTGAACCAATTGGAACTGTATTGCTGATGAATTTATAAATCTCATTCTTATTTTTATAGATAAAAGCTCTCGGAATTCTATATGAACACAAAACTTTTTGAGTTTTAATTCTATACATGCCGATTTCAGGAAGTACGTCTATAATATCATCCCAACTTATGTTCACATGGATAAAGCATATTTCTAATCTTATTCCTTTCTCATCAAAAAAAATAAGATAAAAGTTAATTAGAAAAAACATGAAAATAAAAGGCATTACTATTTGGAAGATGAACAAAATATAAGGTAATACATTAGGATATTTAGCGCCAGTAAAGAATAAGAAAACTACAATCAAAATATTAAATAACGAAATTTGCAAAGCCCCAAGAATGTATAAGCGTATCTTGTTAAAATGAAGCCTAATAGAATTATTCATTTCAATTCTGCATTCTGCATTTTATTTGTATCCGAGCCAGTCGGGTTCGTTGTCGAAAATCCAGCGGTAGTAGCTTTTTTCCTGAAGCATTTCGGCGGCATCCTCATCGACAATTACCACCACTTTGGGATGAAGCTGTAGGGCTGAAGCCGATACCATGGCGGTAACGGGGCCTTCCACTGCCTTTGCCAGAATAGCGGCTTTTTCTTTGCCTGTTACAAGCATTACTATGCGTTTAGAGTCAAGTATTGTGCCAACGCCCATGGTCAGAGCGCGTTTCGGCATGTCTTCCGGTTTGTCGAAAAGCGGCGAATTCTGCGCTATTGTTACAGGGGTGAGCGCCTTTTCCCTGGTGCGGGAGCGAAATGCTGAAAGCGGCTCGTTGAAGCCGATATGCCCTGAACGGCCTATGCCCAGAAGCTGAAGGTCAATGCCGCCGGATTCTTCAATAAGGTTTTCGTAGTGGATGCATTCGGCGCTTAGATCTCCGGCCATTCCGTTCGGAAGGTGTGTATTGCGAGGGTCAATATTGACATTATTGAAAAGGTATTTGTTCATATAATATCTGTACGAGCCTTTGTTTTCGGGCGGCAGGCCGATGTATTCATCCAGATTGAATGTTTTGCAGAGAGAAAAATCGAGATTTTCCTTTTTATGCATTTCCGCAAGCTTTGAATATACCATCTCCATCGTCGAACCGGTGGCGAGGCCCAATGTGAGATTGGGTTTCTTTTTCAGTGCGTCCGCTATTATCTGGGCTGTGAGTTTTGTCGCGGCTTCCCTATGGGCCCTTATTATTACTTCCATTTTAAAATCGCTCTTTTCTTATTTCAGGTTCTTAAAAAATTCTATTGTTGCTGAAAGGCCTTTCATAAAGTCGCTTCCCGGCTTGAAGCCTGTTGAAAGCAGCTTGTCTATGCAGGCTATTGAATGCTTGATGTCTCCCGCGCGCTCAGGCTTATGTTCCACTTTCGAAGAAGACCCGGTTATTTCCTTTATCATTCTGACGAGGTCGTTGATTGTTATGCGTTTCCCGTAAGCCACGTTGTAAACCCCGGTGAAATCTTTTTCGGACATGAAAACATTGGCGGCGACAACATCTTTGACAAAGACGAAGTCACGGGTCTGGTCGCCGTCCCCGAAAATCGTGATGTTTTCATTTGCCACTGCCTTCGCGGTGAAGATGGGAACGGCGGCGGCGTATGCGCTTTTCGGGTCCTGACGCGGGCCGAAGACGTTGAAGTATCTGAGACACGCGGTCTGAAGCTTTTTTTCCGCCGTAAAAATCCCGCAGTAATATTCGCCGTCGAGTTTTGTTACGGCATAAGGGCTTTTCGGTTCGGGATACATTGTTTCGATTTTGGGAACGACGGGGTTGTCGCCGTATATGGCGGCGCTGGTGCTGAAGCATAATTTTTTAACTCCCGCGGCGGCGGCTTCTTCGAGGACGATGATGGTGCCTTCGGTGTTGAGCTGGACGCATTCGACGGGTTTCATCATGGATTCCGGGACACTTATCATGGCGGCCATGTGAAAAATGTAATCGACTCCTTTGACCGCTTCTTTCACGGCGCTTCTGTCGAGAATGCTTCCGTTCATGAATTCGACCTTGAAGCCGTCCAGATTGCGCTTATGTCCGCTTCTCAGATTATCAAGCACCCTGACTTCGGCTTTTCCCTGAAAGTGTTCGACTATATGGCTGCCGATGAAACCGGCGCCGCCAGTTACCAGAATACGCATTTTTACCTCGGATATATATTATTGTTGTTTCAACTTTTTAGATACTGTGAAGAAGCTTCATTATGTTTTCTTCCTGTTCTTCGATGGACTCGACAAGCTTAAACTGCGTCCTGCTCCTGTCAAGGTTATGCCCGTCGCGATGCACTTTGAAATAAACATCCCCGGAAAGATAATCCGTCAGAAAACGCACACCTATTTCGAGGGTTATCAGCTTGCCGCTGAATGGCAGGTATTCCTTTTCTGTTGGCGTCAGGAAGTCCGCCGCCGTAGAAATATACCCTCTGAGAAGCGCCTCAAACATATGTGGCTGCATCTTTACTTTGGAAAGGTCTTTTTCGTCCTCCAGTGCTGGGCTGGTGCTTGTCCTGACCATGTCCCCGAAGTCATAATGCACAAGTCCCGGCATAACAGTATCGAGGTCTATCACGCATACGCCTTCGCCTGTCTTGTCGTCAATCATCACGTTATTGAGTTTTGTGTCATTATGAGTTATGCGCTCGGGAATCTTTCCGGCCTTGTTAAGTTCTATGAGTTTTCCGGCGATGTCTTTACGGGCCAGGGTGAATTCTATTTCCTTTTTTGCCGACGCGGCGCGGTTCACGGCATCCTTTTCTATCGCTTTTTCCAATGCTTCGTAACGTTTCGGGGTGTTGTGAAAATCAAGTATGGTTTCATGAAGCCTTCCGCCGGGGAGATCAACGAGATTTTTCTGGAATTCGCCAAATGCCTTTGCGGCCTGAAATGCCTGTTCCGGGGTTTTTATTACGTCATAGGAGCTGGCGTCTTCGATGAATATGTAAACCCTCCAGTAATTGCCGTCGCTGTCAAGGCAATAGGGTTTTTCGTCAAGAGAGTGTATCAGGCGGAGGGCCTGACGGGAAGGACATGCGGAACTCGCGAGCTTGCTCCTGAGGTGGTCGGTAACTCTCATGATGTTGTCCATCAGGGCAGGGGGATTCTTGAAAACATTGTGGTTTATTCTCTGAAAAATATATTTGACGGGAATTCCGCCCTGACAGTATTTCGCGGCGTAAGTGTCGTTTATGTGGCCCGAGCCGTAAGGTTCGGCGGAGATGAAATCCCCGGGCATCTGAAAGTTCCCGCTGATTTTCCTGATATCGTGTTTAGCGTGATGACTCATTTGTTTTTCCTGTTGTTAAAAAAGCTTTGCCGGATATATCTTGTTTTCAATAAGCGAATTTATGCTTTTTATGACTTCCGGTTTATCTTCCTTGTAGGTGATGCCGAACCATGAATCCGTGCTTCTCAGCACTTTGACATTGGCTTTGTCTTCCTTGAGAAGTCTGTTTACTACGCTGGGTATGAAGAACTCTGATTTGAGGTTTGCGGCATTTGCTGTGAGAAATTCAGGGAACTGCGTCTCAAGGTGTTTGAAAATCGACGTGGTGAAGCCCCACATGTTCATGGAAGCTATCTCATTGCCGGAGAGCTTGCGGAAAGTTCCGTCTTCATTAATGTTTCTTGCTCCGTCCGGAAGCTTTTCTATTTTAGTAAGCTCCTCAACGCTTTCGAGAAAGCCTGAGTCATTGGAATAGCATACGCCTCTGGCGACAGTGCCGAATTCAGATAGAGTATTTCTCAGGACGAAGCCCGCCATGGAGTATTCGGCGCGTTCGCCGTCCTGAACGGATGAGAGATAATCGGCGAGTACTTTAAATCCTGACTTCCCATAGAAGTCATCTCCGTTTATTACTGCAAAGGGGGTATCGATTATGTCTTTGCACATCAGTATGGCGTGTCCGGTGCCCCAGGGTTTTTTCCTGTCCGCCGGAACGCTGAAGCCGGGGGGCAGTTTGTCGAGTTCCTGATAAGCGTAATCTATTTTAATTTTCCCCTGATACCTGCTGCCTATGACTTCCTTGAAAGTTTCTTCTATATCTTTGCGTATCACAAAAACAGCCCTGTCGAAACCCGCCCTTATCGCGTCATATATGGAATAATCTATTATTATTTCTCCTGAAGGGCCTACCGGGTCAATCTGTTTCAGTCCTCCGTAGCGGCTTCCTATGCCCGCCGCAAGGACAAGAAGTGTTGGTTTCATAAATCTGTTTTTCCTTGAAAATTCACATTTTTAAAGCGCTTTAATAATCCTGGTAATTATCAATACTTTCATAATCCCGCTTTTTCAAGCCCGATTTATACTTAAATTAAGGTTTTCCCCTGGAATTTAAATCCTGTAATAACTTGTGCATAAGTTGGATGTGTCCTGAAAAAACGCTTTTTTTCAAGAGACGCTACGCTGGTTTTATCTGAAGACTTTATTTGTTGTCAGTTAAAACTATTGCAAGCGACTTTTTCCCTGATATACGCAATCGGTGTACTTGCTGGCCATAGGGCATAAGGTGCATTTCGTCATGTTCAGTTTTTTTACCATGAATTGTAATTAAGTCATTGGATGAGTAACTTGGAAGATCAATGACAATGGAATTCACAATATCCGGCACCTTAATATCAATATGTTGTTTTTTTCCATCGCGTCGATATGTAAGCGAACATGCACCGTCTTTGATTGGCAAGATTCCTTTGAAAGATTTAAGTCCGCCAGGATTAGGGGCAAAACGCATAATTCTGCATCCCGGCTCAAGCACTTGTATGCCGCAGAGTTCCGTCAGTAAAGCAAAGGGAAGGCCGACAACACCGGCCGCCTGGGCCTGGGCCCTGCTGTTACGGGTGCGCCAGTGTCCCGGCGTGGTTTCCCCGTACATGCTCCAACATTCGGCAACCGTATCAATACCGCTGTCGAACCACTTTCCAAAATGGGAATATGCCCACCTGATGAATAAATCCACGCGCCCGGCTTTCAAAAGCGCTAACGGAAAACACTTCCATCCTGCGTTGGCTTCGGCAAAGATTCCAGGGTGTTTTTCATACATGTTGCAGATGGAAACGATCTGTTCATGAGACGCAATGCCGCTGTAAATAGCATATGAGTTACTGTGCTCACTGATGTGGTTTTCTTCTCCTGCATCATATGGATTGTCCAGAAAAACACCTCTTGAAGAGTCATACCATTTTTCTCTTAATGCCTGACGAAGCACTTCAACTATTTCCAGTCTCCGGTTTAGCGATTTGTCAATATTGAGTTCTCTGAAAATCATACAGATATTCTGCAATGCATGTGCAGCATAGGCATTTAAGAGAAAATTATGCTTGTTTCTCCTGACATCAGCCCAGTCGTAATATTGCAAATAGGGAACTGATATTATCGTTCCGTCTTTTTCAATGCACGATTCAATGAAACGCGCAAGCAGTTCAAGGCCGGGCCACATTTCCTCAAGAAGCTCCTTGTTTCCATAAAGCATATAATGTTCATAAATGACGGATGGAAACTCCCAGTCGCTGTCGATTACGACTCCCCGCAAACCTGCCGCCCTCTCGTAGCCCCCGCATATTTGCCTGGTCTCTTCAGCGTGCCTTAAATATCTTTCGACAATGCCGCAATTTCCGAAAAATGACCATATCGACCATAAATGTGCCGTGCAATCCCCGACATGATATCTCCGTTCTCTGGTGGCGTTATCCATTGTATGGTCAACCACATTTAATTCTGTTGAAAAACGCGCTGCGTTAACGGCGCAGTTAAGCAACGAGTCATTACACTCAAAACCTCCTTTGAGGATAAAGGGATATTCCACCTGTTCTGCCCAGAGTTCATGTATTTTGATTCCACCGGAACTGTTTCTGAAAGTTAACTGAATATATCGGAATTGCCTCCAGTGAAACCCTTGCCAGGTCTGTTCACCCTCTGAGGCCGTATACTGATCGGCCATCGGGGTCTGGCACGACACATAGGGGACAATTCGCTTCCCTTCAAGCCGATTTGAATAGCCGATATCAATCATCGCCCCGCTCTGAGATGATATTCGAAAACCGAGCCGCGCGTTTATTATTCTTCCAAAGTCAAGTATCAGAGTGGCGTCTCTTATCCCGTCAAAAGTCTCTGTTTTTTCCCGGAGGTCCGAACCGCAGACTACGACGGGGGCGGTATTGTTCAGGAGGGCTTTCGAATTTTGTATGGACGCCTTTTCCAGTGGCAAAATCTGTTCGATGCTCATGCGGATTGCAGTGTCGTGACTGGACGGTTGCATTTTTTCTATGACTTCACCTTCCGTTATAATTTCAACCGGAATTCTTCTGGTATATTTCAATGGCTCCAGCTCTGAACTGATGAGATTTATCCATGGGAAGACTCTTGCCTGGCTTTGTTCGCATTGCCAGAATTCGTCAAAGGCCTTTTTCACTGGAACGGCGCTCTGCCATAAATCATCATTGAAGTCACATTCTGTCCAGCCATGCGGGTATGACCTGGCATCAAAAAATTCAGGCCAGAACGTATATCCCATTTTAACTCGGGGCTCTTGATGATATGCGCGGCATGAAAAAGTTTTCCATGTGCTGTCACTCACACAAACCGTTTTCCCATGGATATCAATCTGGCAGAGTAGGCCTTTGTATTCGGGATTTACTGAATCATTTTCATCATAATGATGGACTATTACACTCAGACAATTAACCCCCTCCTTCAGAAGCGCCCCTGTATTATAACTCTCAAACCGTTTAAAACGGGATTGACTGAACGCTGGTCCTGTTCCGATTCTTTTTCCGTTCAGGAACGCATGGTAATTGTTATTGGCCGTAATATAAAGTACAGCGAGAGGAGGCACCTTTTCAATGTCAAACTTCTTTCTAAAGCACACGTATGAAAATGTTCTGTCCTGAATTCCATGTTCCCATATCCATTTTGCATTCCATTGAATGTTTTTGTTTTTAATAAATTTTCCCGCAGGCATGATTTTCTCCTTGATTTTTTAAATTCACTTCAAATATGTTGATTTATTTTAATTATATAGTACTTTTATAATAAATTGAATAGATTATTTAATCTTTTATTTATATTATATTGACTTTATGGACTATTATATTAGAGATGTGGAATTTCCCGTTTCATCTCATATTATGAATATAAATGTGAAAGGAGAAAACTATATTTTCTCTATATGTAATGCGGGAACATCTACTTCTCCGAGGCCGCATGAGAAAAATTCATCAGAGGAAAGAAGCGAGCACTCACACCCTGTATATCATATTATTTTATATACACAAGGAAGGGATACATTTTTATATAAAGGCAGAATACAGACTTCGGATGTCGGGACATTAATGCTTACAAGCCCAGAGGAACCTCACAGCTTTGTGTGCGGCAATCCCAACAGGAGGGTTACAGTTAAATGTTTCAGTTTCCGGCTGAAAAACCCAAAAGAAAATTATTTTCTGGATATCCCTTTTCATGAAGTTTTATCTCTCTATTCCGGGGATAAGCTTCATCCATGCAAATTTCCCTTGTCTCTAAATAAACGGCAGTTTAATGAACTTTCAGAGTTAATTGACAAGGCTGTCGAAAGGATTGTTTTCATGGGTGCCAGCACTTTGAATTTCGATACATATTTTGCGGTCCTCGAAATATTCTCTTTTCTGATTCATGAGTTTTTTTCAAATTCGCAAAAGAGGAACATCCCAGTTAAACCATTGCAGAAGGCAAAAAGATTTATTGAAAATAATATTGAGCAAAAACTCACTATCTCGGAAATTGCTGCAACCGAACTTCTTTCTCCGAGTTATTTTATAAGGGTTTTTAAAAAAAATTACAAGATAACTCCTATAAACTATCTGCTTGAACTGAGAATAAAAGCGGCAAAAAATCTTCTGACATCCACCGCATTGAAAAGTGGTGAAATTGCCAGCAAGACCGGGTTCAAAAATATATTCTATTTTTCCAGAACGTTTAAAAAACATACAGGTCATTACCCTTCCGAGTACAGAAAGCTTTTTTACAACAGTACGTTTGAAGATACTGATACTGCATATAATTGAAGTCAGTAAAAAACATTTTATTTCATTTGTATTGGACCGAGAGTTTTACATCTGTGGCTTTTATTATTTCCCTATCCTGTAAGATTGAGGGCAGGGAGAGCTTGTAATCAAATCCGCTGTCACACTTTTCCCAATCAATATCGATGGTGCCGAACTGCGTATTTAATCTGGCGCGCATAGTTTTCTGTCCGCAGTCATAAGGCCTTATACCGATTTGGGCATAGCCCGGTTCCGCCGGATAGATGCCACAGTGATATCTTGAAAGAAGATATACTATTGCAGAGCCTGTTCCCTGGCAGTGCGAAACATAAGGTTCCCATGTTTCCCAGAGCGTTCCAGCCGGAGCGTTAAGCATGGGACCGAAGCCTTTTCTTATCCACGAGTATGCTGTTTTATGCAGGCCTGTTTCGAACAATGCTTCGCCAGTCTGCATGCAGAAATGAGGGCTTACAGGTATTATATCCAGCCAGGGGCGGCATTCAGTGAAAGCTTTTTTCAAAACTGCTCTGCCGTCTTTTTCCGGCAATACGCCGTAAAGGGCGCATAGAGCATTTGCAGCCTGTGAATAATTCCTTTCCGCAAGTTTATTTTTTGCTCCATCCCTGAAAAGCCCTTTTTCATCATCGAAGAGATATTTTTTCATTGAGACAGTTGTTGTTTCTGCCATCTGGAGATATTCGGATGCGATTTTTTCATTTCCTGCCAGCCTGTTAAGTTCGCCAGACATTTTCAATGCCCCCAGATAATACGCGTTCATTGCCGTTATGATGCCCACAGGTGATTTTTCACGAGTAACCGGAGCATAAGAATAAATATGGATTCCCCAGTCGCCAAAGATGGTTTCGATATTCTCCAGAAGCCCGTCCGCGTTCCTGTATTTGTTCCAGAATGAAATTATTCCGGACATAGAGGGAAGAACATTTTTCAGCATTCCGTAGTCTCCGCTGTACCAGAAGTGTCTCCAGACGGTACGGAAATATAAAGCCATGTGACATTGAAGCGGTATTCTCTCGCCCCATGCCCCGGGTACATATCCCGGTAATTGACCGTCTTCTTTTTGATTGAACGCGTATTCGGATATAACCTTGCCAACCTTGGACATCTCTCCCCCAAAAGCATAATATCCTGCGGCCATGTTAGGCGGAGTATTGTCGAGCCACTGAGCATGCTCCCTTTCCGGGTTGTCCATGTATATTTCGTCACAGCAGAGCTGCGCAGTCCGCAGGGATGCTGAAAAAATACCGTTCATCAGTTCGTCAGAGGATTTAAAGAAAGAATCTTTTTCATTAAGGAAAATATTTTCCTCCAGTCTGATGTCAGATACATTTATCTTGCCGCTGAAATTTTCAAAGAGCATGTCAAGGTATACGAACGTCCGGTCTTCAAAAGCCTCATAAAAAGATTTTCCTGGCGCCACTTCAATAATATCAACGGCTTTTTTCCCGTTCCTTGCGCAATCCACCGCGCCGTGTTCCGTCATGAAACCGTAAGCCAGGTAAATCCTTCCCGGGGACTCTGCGTCAATTCTAAATGAGAGCTTCCCTTTCTTTAATTTCCCAAAATCAAAAAGCACGTATTGATTGTCAATTCCCGTTAACGTAAATCCTGACGGTGGCGAAGAAACTTTCAGGTTTTTCAGAGGGGCGTTTACGGCCTTTGAACCTATCATGTCCTGAACTTCTCCCTTGAAAATGTGAGGAACGAGCTTCTTGCCTTCTCCATTGTGCCACTGGATACTGTTCGATGGGAAGTTGTGAATAATCGTCCTGAACCAGAGTCCTGCCACTTCCGGATTATCAGAGTACATTGCATTGAATTTCATAAATTCTCTTTGATCTGGGGCAAAATGAAATTCCAGAATGTTCATGCCTTTTTCGGCATTGATTTTACATAACGGCGATAGATAATTATATTGACGCATAAGGTCTCTGCCTGGCAACGCGTTGCGTTCCGTGACACAGGCGCCGTTGAATATGGCTTTGCAGGCGCAGAACCCCGATGCGGCGATGGATATCGTCTTTTTTTCCTCGCAGTCAAATGATGCTTTTAGAACAGCCCGTTGATCTATTTCAGTAAAAATTTCAGAGATATTGAAAGCAAGACTTTCAGCTTCAGCTTTCCATGTCCCCGATGATATGGCGCTTTTGGGAATATGCGTATCTTTCCTTTTGGGAATGTCCGTCCATTCATAGATTTCCGGGAGTGCAGAGGGGGGCAGGATGACAGGGGATGAAAATTTCAGATTTCCGGGTATTCCCATAATTCCCGATTCGGGAAGCGAAGGAAGTTTTGTTATTTCGTGGGCCGTGGTTATTGCGAGGGTTCTCAAAGTGCGCCAGTTTTCGATTATGGCGAGTTCCCATGTGCTGTCTGTCGCGATATATTTTTTATTTCCGGGATAAATCATTTCCAGCACAAGCCATGCGAAGGGGTGGAAATATATATAGTTTTTATTTTTAAAAGCATCCGTCCTTATGAGTATTTCTATCAGGTTTTCGTCTCTGACAAACGCATCCTTTATGGCATGCTTCTGAGAAAAAATGTATTTGTCGGCATTGAAATAATTTCTTTGGCTTATGATACGTTTTGAGTTTATGTATATTTCATAATGCCTGTCTGCCGCTATGCTTATAATGGCCTTCTCCGGCAGAATGTCCAATGTGAAACTTTTTCTAATCAACCAGTAGAAAGTGCCATTATGCTTTCCGGGCCAGGCATTCAGTTCCAGCGGTGAAACGGCTTGACCATGTTCAAATTTCATTTTTTTTGAAAAAATGCTGTTCATAATGCCATCCTTTTCATGGAGGGGGAAAGCCAAATATTGCCGATTATGCCGGATGGCCTTGGGCCCCATCCGGAAGCGTCAAATGCTTTATATTGCAGATTGATTATGTTTATGTCATGAAATATTTTCCAGCTTACGCCAGCTCTGTCCAGAGCGGCTACCCGGTTTGTCGCGGCATTTGTAACATCAATCTCAAGCTTGTTAACCCCATGCTTGAGATATCTACCGGCACGCAGTTCAAAGGGATGGCTCCAGAGGGTTCCGCATTCATGTCCGTTTATCCTGATTACCGCCGATTCATGGACTTTTTCAAACTGAAGTATGGCCTCATCGCAGTCTTTCTCATTCCATTCAAATTCTGTTGAATACCGTGCGGTTCCAGAAAAATCCTTATATTCCTGTCCAGGAAACTCCGTCCATGAAACAAGAGTGTCCAAATTTACCTTTTCCGGTATTTTTTCCCCGCCGTCGATAAACTCTATTTTCCATGCGCCCTTTTGTTTGAGGAGGCTTTTTCTGTTTTCATGCATCCAGTGCCATTGCGGCGTTTTGTCAGGACTCTCTGTCTCTATTATGAATAATGACTGTCCTGCTTTGAGTTCTATATGTATTGAACGCTGTTTATCGGGATTCAGATATCCTCGCAGATTGGATAGAGGATCAAAAATCAGGGTCTTTTCACTATCGAAATCCAGTTTGAAATCTCCTGCAAATGATTTAGCTGAAAGGTTAGACGCAAAATAAATACGTTTCCCGTCTTCAGTCCGTAATTTAACGGTATTGATGCCGCCTGATATTGGCGGCGGACATGGCCTGCTTATTATCTTTAAAAGTCTGCCGCAGAGGGATGCGTTGTTCACGGTTTCCATGCCGGAAAACTTGTGAACGGATCCGAAGTATCCCGGTGTTGATTTCGGAAGGGTGTCACAAAATATGATTGAAGCCCCCTTATCGGCGAGCTCAATCAGTTTCTTTATGGTTTCCGAAGGCATGAACACGGTTTTGGGAATAAGCAGAATTTTATAACGTGCGTCAGCTATCCTGATAACACCATCTATAACACTTGCTTTTTCGAGGAGCCTGTCAGAGATGTAGTCGGCGCTAAAGCCGTTTTCCCAGAGCATGAAAGCGGTTTCGCCGAACGGGGTCCCGTCAAGCCAGCGGTCCAGCTGGGTCGAACATCTCAACTGGCGTTCTCCCGGTTTTGATGCCATGTCATGATAAGGGAAGTAAAGCAGAATTTCATTTTCCATCCGTGCGTTCTGAAAAATATTCTGACAGCGGCATATATACGAGTTCATTGCCGGAAGATCATGCCAGAGCGGATCGCTGATGTCAAAATGTGTCGGCGCGTAAAATTTCCAGCCCGGCCACTGCTTTGCTGACAATGGCGAGTATGTGCTTCCGTGGAAAAAAATATGATTGATCCCGCAGAGAAATAACTGGTCAAGTTCCGGCTTCATTTCCGCAAGTGTCCCGCAGAAATGTTCCCTGTGAAGTGTAAATGTTTCCGAGGATGCTAGGCGTTTTCCCGTCAAATGCGCGGCGGATGAAGCGAATTTGTTAAGGATAGGACAGGATGCGGGGATGGCCCGTATCCCTTCCGCCGGTTCCGGGAGAAAATCAAAGTTATTCCCCCCGAAAATCTCTGTTTCCGGTATGTCCGCCGCCGCGTAAAGGTCCAGTAGATTGCCCGGAGACCCGTGCGCCTGATAGCGGACTTTTACATTATGCGAATGCGCCCAGTCTGCCCAGGGCTTTATTGAGTTTTCAAGGAGCATGAGAAAGAGCGTTTCCCGGTAATCGCAGAAAACCCTTTCAGCGGCTTCCGAAGAGTCTTTTCCTGATAATTCCGCAAGATGGGCGCTGATGTCATATCCTTTCAGTTCTTTGAATTTTTCCGGCAGATCGTCAGTCCAATCCGCCTGATACACCTCAAACGAATCACAAAAGAAACAGCGGGGATATTCTTCCAATTCAGAGAGAAATGTTTTATAGGCGTCAGTAAATTCTTTCAATGCGTTTTCAGTGTAAGGGCACATGACGTGTCCTTCAGCTCCTGGTGCAGGACGTTTTACCTGTTGCCCTGTGCCTTCAACTTCTGATGAAAAACTGCCGTCTTCATGCCGTTCTATCTTTATCCTTTTCGGCGCGTTTTTTTCCGAAATCATAGGCCCTCCGTAAGGCCAGCCCGAACCTAAAGTGATGTCAACGCCCAGCCCGAGCCTCTGCGCCTCTTTCAGCGTATACCGGACAAGATGCCTCCATTGAGGACTGAGAAATTCAATATATGAACCTTCTTCTCCCTTCACTCCGTAAATGCAGGATATTTCAACTCCGCCAATTCCGGCTTTCGAATAAGTTTCCAGATGGCGGGTCAGTTCTTTTTCTTCGACCGCGTTTCCCATCCACCACCAGCGCGTCCACGGTTTGGCTGAATTTCCTGATACTGTCGTTATTTCGCCCATAATTTTTGCCTTTCTCGATTCGAATAGGATGTTTTTCTATTTTTACATTATATAGTACAGGCAGTTCATTGTAAATATTAATGGTGTAACATTGATTGTCATTTTGTAACATGTTGTCATATTTAAAATCGTCTTTAACTCTGCCCTTTGAAGTAAGAACAATCGGGCATCAGATTACTGAAGATATGGTCCCGTCATCAGTGAGGGAGACCGAATGGGTTGGATTGATATGGACCATTTCCGGTAAAGTTCTTCACCTGCTGGACAGAAAAAAAGTAGTATCGGTTTCAAATGACCTCCTTATACACGCGGCGGGAAGCCGTGTCCAGTATAAGCCTCTTGAAATCCCCTGGGACCATCGCTGGATTACAATCCGCGGCCCTTTGGTCTCGAAGCTTCCGGCACTTTTTAAACTGCCCGTCGGCAAAGCCCTGAACGGCATCCGCCCGCGCCTGGACATCCTGAGCGAGATTGAGGGCCTGAGAGAAAATTTCAACATTGAAAACGAATATAAAACCAGTCTTCTGGCGTATAAACTGCTGCTGGATGTTTCAAAAAACCTGAATGCCCCCGGCGCAGGTCTCAGCGATACTGAAACTTCCACTCTGATAAAGAGAAGCTTAAAGCTTATTGATAAAAATTTCTCCGATGCCTCCTTTGACGTCAGCCGCCTGGCCTCGGAAATGAACATCCACAGAGGACACCTTTACCGGATTTTCATAAAAAACACTGGAATTTCACCTTCAGATTACATACAGCAGAAACGCCTGAGAAAAGCGATAAGCCT
>Ga0154588_1070_pt1 | contig 26625 bp, 17 predicted proteins | sample RifGroF2_FD_116017 | JGI IMG/M metagenome (GOLD analysis project Ga0154588, IMG submission 116017) | Lentisphaerae bacterium GWF2_44_16
CAATCATCAATATTGCGGCGGTCGTTGTCGATCGGAACTCTCCAGAAGTTCATGCGCGGGCCTTTTCTGATGAGTTCCGCGCCGTTGACTGTCCATGATGAAAGAACTCCATATATTTTGTCAACGATTATTTCTGAATTGGCCGTATTGAGTTTTATCATGTTATTGTCTTCGGAGACGTTCATTTTTTCGCCTGAAACGGATGGCGCGAATTTTGGGAGTGATGATTTCAGTTCCAACTGATCGAAAGCTACGCTGTGTCCGGCCTCCGCCCAGATATTTCCTTCTTTAAGAATGAAACAGATATTAAGGAAAAATTCGCTTTTCTCATCAAATTTGTTTTTGAACGGTATTTTAAAGTCCATGTTTTTTCCAGAAGCGATATCGAGTTCCGGGATTGTGCCGCTTTCAATTATTTTCCCATCCAACAGGAGATGCCATGAGCCCTGAAGATGTTTCATATTTATGAAATCATATCTGTTCAAAATATTGATGATGCCCTTTTTCAAATCTTTTATTTCGACATGTACGGGCTGGATTGCTTTTTTGTATTCCGCGAGACAGGGGGATGGGGTCCTGTCAGGAAAAATCATTCCGTCCATGCAGAAATTGCCGTCATTGGGTTTGTCTCCGAAATCGCCGCCATAGGCAAAATATTCTTTGCCGTTTTCGTCGAATTGCCTTATACCGTGATCGACCCATTCCCATACGCAGCCGCCCTGGATTTGTTCATTGCTGTAAAAGAGGTCCCAGTATTCCTTGAAGACTCCGGGGCCGTTACCCATGGCATGGGCATATTCGCAGAGGATGAAAGGATACTTATAATTGAATTCCTTGACCCTTTCAATACACATTTCAGGCGATGCGTACATCTGTGAGAGAAAATCCACGGTTTCCATTTTCAAATCTCTGTCGTAATGTATGAGCCGGGTTTTGTCTCTGGAACGTGTCCATTCCGCCATCGATTTGTGATTGCGTCCGAAAAACGATTCATTTCCGAGCGACCATATAATTATTGATGGATGGTTTTTGTAACTTTCGACCATCCTTTTCATTCTGTCCAGATAAACGTCTTCCCATTCGGGATTGTCGGATATCATGAGTGGGTTTGATGTGCGCCCTGTGCCGTGAGTTTCGAGGTCTGCTTCAGCGATTACATAAAGGCCGTATTCATCGCACAAATCGTAAAATTCAGGTGCGTTCGGGTAGTGTGACGTTCTCACGGTATTGATGTTATGCTGTTTCATGAGGAGTATGTCTTTGAGGATTGTCTCGTAGGGAACGGCACGACCTTCGTCGGGATGGGAGTCATGCCTGTTCACTCCTCTTACAAGTATTCTTCTGCCGTTTACCATCATGACGCCGTTTTTTATTTCGATGTTGCGGAAACCTGTCCTGACGGATTTGGCGGATACGACATTTCCCGAAGAATCTTTTATTGTTACGAGAACTTTATAGAGGTATGGTGTTTCGGCCGTCCAATGTTCGGGCTTTTCGACTTCAATATTAAATGATATTTTTTTATCAGTGCCGGCCTTCAGGCTGAATTTTTGAATGTGTGTTTTAATTTCCTTTTCATTGTTGTCAAAGAGCGTGAACTCCATATTGTGATTTTTAATTTCCCCGTTTCCGTAATTCGTGAGGACGGCTTCGACATCAACGGTGCCATTCTTATATTTTTCATCAAGCGTTGATTTGATGAAGATGTCGGAGAGCTCAACTTTTGGTACTGCTACCAGATAAACTTCGCGGAAAATTCCGCTGAGCCACCACATGTCCTGATCTTCCACATAGCTCGCGTCGGACCACTGCATTACCTGAGCCGCTATGCAGTTCGCGCCTTTTTTCAGGAGTTTTGTTATATTGAATTCGGCGGGAATCCTGCTGCCTTTGCTGAAACCTGCCATTTTCCCGTTAATCCAGAAATAAAACGCGGAATCCACGCCTTCAAACCTTATGAATATTTCCTTGCCGTCCCAACTGCTGTCTATGAAAAAGTTTCTCCTGTAACATCCTGTCGGGTTTTCAGTTGGTACTCTGGGCGGATCGCAGGGGAAGGGAAAATTGCTGTTTGTGTAATGGGGTTTGCCGTAACCGTGCATCTGCCAGTTTGAGGGGACCGCGAGATTGTCCCAGTTTTCAGCGTCGTAATCGGGTTTTGAAAATCTGTCGTCAACATGAAAAGGGGTTTCATGGTATTTGAATTTCCATGTGCCGTTGAGACTTTTGAAGTAGGGGGATTTCTTTTTATCTGTTTTCAGGGCTTCCTTTTCATTGTCGAAAGGAATTAAGAGATTTCTTGCCGCGATGCGGTTTTTTCCTGTGATTTTGTGGTTTTCCCAATCGTTCATTTTTCATAACCTTTATTTAAATTTACAATATCTGGTATATATTTGTTTCTAAATTATAAGCTTTATTTAGACTTAATAAATGCTTTTATTGGTATTTTTAATATGTTTTCTGGTATTTATGGAGTTGTTTTATGGACTTGGACAGATTGAAACACGAGACTTATTACAGATCGCTTGGAGGCGGAAATGAGAGAATAGGTGCCGGACTCATGAAAAAAATCGGCAGGAGGGTAGACTTTGAGAACGCGTATCCTCCATATTTCGTGCTGGTCTATGTTTTGAGGGGGGAGGGGGAATATGTCGATTTCAAAGGAACAAGGCATCCTCTGAGTGTGGGGGATTTTTTTTACAGGATGCCTGGTTTCATACATTCAAATTACATAGTTCCCGAAAGCGGATGGACTGAATACTTCCTTGAATTCGGCAGGAATATTTTTACCGCTTTCAGGGAACTTGGCGTTGTAAGAGAGGACAGGCCGGTGGGGAGGATTGGTTTCAGCGCATTAATCTGCGAAGAAATAGCCGCTCAGATTTCACTTTTGCGCAGAGCAGAGGAGGATGAACTGCCGGGCGCTTTTATGAAATCGCTTTCCATATTTTCCGAATTCATAAAGAGGGCGGACATGAAATCAACGCAGAGTGCCGACGCTGAAATGCTGAGACAGGCATGTTCTTATCTTGGCGGCGATTTCAAAAACAAGCTTAATCTTGAGGCGTTCTGTCTTAAAAACGGATGGGGTTATGAGAAGTTCAGAAAGATTTTTCAGGCCAAGACCGGGATTTCCCCCGGCAAATACAGGGTAAGGCGACGCATTGACATGGCCTGCCAAATGCTTAAAAACCCGAATTACAAGATTAATGAAATAGCTGTTGAGCTCGGATATTCTTCACCTTATGAGTTTTCAGCCCAATTCAAAAGGTTCACCGGGATTTCGCCATTGAGTTTCCGTACTGGAAAAAATGACAAATGAAAATATCTTATCGAATATGGAAGAAAAAGATATGGGAAATAAGCTCTGTCCTTTATGCGGCGGGACGAAATGCCTTGACCAGAAAGGCATAATCAGTGTATATCTCATGCCCCATAAGATTTCGCTTTTTCTGTTTATCGCAGGACTGCTGCTTGGATTGCTGTATTCCTCATATGCGTTTGTTTTTGCTGCGCTTGGATTTGTAATACCGCTTGCCTGTGCCGATCTGCGCATGATTTTGTACCCTTATGCGGCACTTTCCTGTCTGATGGGCAAAAAACTGAACTGCCCCAAGTGCGAACCTGCCGGAGGAATGTTCAGACATAAGCTTTGAAGCAGCCCCATCCGCTATTGAAATTTTAATTTTTTGAGATAGCTTTACCTCATAAACATTTAAAAATAAGGTTCTTGAAATGCCTACATTTACAGCCCAGAAGGGTTACGACAAGAGTATAGAGATAGAAATAAAAGAAGGAAAATTTGTTATAGGGCGCGATCCAACCTGCGATTTTGTGATTGACAAAGGCGATGTATCCAGAAAACATACCTGCGTCGAGATGATAGACGGAAACGCTTTTATAGAGGACCTTAACAGTTCCAATGGAACATTTCTGAACTCTGTTCCGATAAAAAAGCGTTGTCAGATCAAGCACATGGATGTCGTCCAGATAGGCAAAAATGTATTTGTTTACAATGACAATGACAATTCATATCCCGATACCGAAACGATAGGCCTCAAGACCATACATAAAAGTTCCGACCTCTACACCTTTGAGTTCATGGGCCATATAATCAAAAAACTGGAAACCAATATAAGCAAGGTTTTCAAAGGTAAGCCTGAAATCATCAGAAACCTTCTCCTCTGCCTCTTCTCTGACGGACATATACTTATAGAAGACGCTCCCGGCGTCGGCAAAAGTATTCTGGCGCAGGCCCTCGCAAAATCCATTCAGGGTGTATATAAGAGGATACAGTTTACCCCCGACATGCTGCCTTCGGACATTACCGGGGTAAGCATATACAATGAAAAAAATCAGGATTTCTCATTTGTTCCCGGCCCTATTTTCGGGAATATAATCCTGGCTGACGAAATAAACAGGACAACACCGCGTACCCAGTCGAGCCTTCTTGAGTGTATGTCCGAATCGGTTATAACCATAGACGGCAAGCCGCATGTTCTGCCGAAACCATTTTTCGTTATTGCCACCCAGAATCCGTCTGACTATCACGGGACATATCCGTTGCCGGAGCCTCAGCTTGACCGTTTCATGATGAGAATGTCGATAGGGTATCCCAGTGTAGAAGACGAAAAAGACATACTTTCATCGCAGGTGAACAAGCATCCCCTTGTGGATATATCCTATGTGGTGAAGGCAATGGACATACTTCAGTGCCAGGCGCTCATCCGGCAGGTGCATATTTCAGACCCCATAAAAGAGTATATAGTGAAAATAGCCGACGCGTCAAGAAAGCACCCCGCGCTGGCCACGGCTTGCAGTCCGCGCGCGTCTCTGGCCCTTATGAGGATCAGTCAGTGCCTTGCCGCATACCACGCCAGGCGCTACGTTATTCCGAGAGACATAAGAGAACTTGCCGAGCCTGTTATCGCTCACAGGATAACACTTAAACTGAGGGCTCAGGGCGAATGGCAGAGCACCGCCGATGTTTTAAAGGAAATCATCAATTCCATACCTTTGGAAAAAGAGGAACAGGGCATATGATTCTTATCAGGCCGACAATGCGCGGCAAGGTAATGATCACAGCCGCGTTCATATCTCTGGCCGTTGCGTTTATAAACGCCAGCCTGACTATCTGCATGGCCGCCGCCGCTCTTTCCGCGATTGTACTTGCGAGTTTCATTCTTTCGTTTCTTTCACTTTACAGGGTTGAGCTTCAGAGGGGGCCCATGAGGGATGGTACTGCCGGTTCTTCCATGATGATGCCGGTTATAATCAGGAATCTGGGCAGAAGCCGCAGGCAGGCGCTGGTTATCAGGGAAGAGACCCCCTATTCTTCGGAGAAAATCGTTAATACTGCCATAGCTCCTTTGTTTCCCGGTGAGAGGAGAGTCATTAATCGTGTGGTATGGGCTGTCAGGAGAGGACATTATCTGCTTGAAAGAATCACTGTGGCCGGAGGTGACCCTGCCGGGCTTTTCTCCCGTACCAAACACTTCAAGCTTCCCTGCGATATAATGGTTTATCCTGAAAGCGTAAAACTTTCATGGATGCCCATCAGAATAAAAAAACAGATACAGGCTTCCAACGCGGGCCGTCCCCTCGGTATTTCAGGCATAGGCAATGAGTTTTTCGGGGTCAGGGAATACAGACCCTGCGATGGCGTCCGTTATATTCACTGGAAATCGACGGCAAAGCACAAAAAACTTATGGTAAGGGAATTTGAGGCGAATTCCATAACAAGGGTGAATATAGTGCTTGATGTGGAGTCCAGCTTTATCGGAGGGGATGAGATAAACAGCAATTTTGAGTATCTCGTCAAAACCGCTGCCTCCATTACAAATTATCTTGCGGGTAACTTCTGTCAAATTATTTTTGTTACCGGATACAATAATGAAGTCATGAGGGTATCGGGAGAAGCTTTCAGCGTCAAAGACCGCATTATGACGGCCTTGGCTACGCTTGTGCCGCTTAAAATCAATTTTCTTGAAGTGCTGGATGCGGACCTTGATTATTTCCGCTCTAATTCCATACTTTACTGTCTGAGCATGTCCGAACCCGATAAAGTTGCCAACCGCTTTGATCAGCTTCTTGACAGAGGCGTTGACGTGCGTTGGATTTACGCGCCCGGAAAATGCTTTTCAGCGTTTCCCTTTGAAGCCAGTGTAAAACCTCGTCAGGAAGAAAAGAAGTACTCGGAAACTTTCGGAATAGTTCCATATGTTGCGCGAAAGGAAACGAATATTTCAAGGATGCTTATGTATGGATGAAGTTTTTGTTACAAAAAAACTGGAAATTGTCCGCCGGCCGCCGGGGATGCCTTTTCATTGGGTTTATTTTATTCTCTACGGACTTGCCATGTGCGCGGCATTATGGCAGCATGGGCACGCCATATTCACAATAGTCATGCTTGCGCTTGTCATACCATCGGGATTTATTCTTTACATACCTTACAGCATTCTTAATCAGAAGCTGAGAAATTATATTCAGATATCCGTGCTGGTTTCTGCCGCCGTGTGGGGCGCGTACAGGTGCATGCAGAATGTGCCGCTCGATAAAGTTCTGATCGAAACGATATGTGTAATGGGGCTAAGTTTCGCCTTCACTTCCCGTCCGGCTGATTACGGTTATCAATTCCTTATAAGTGTCCTGCTTCTCGTTTACGGGGCCCTTATTCCGCGGGGAATATACCTCTGCATTTTTCCTTTTGCTCTTATTCTCGGTATGTTTCTGCTCTATCATTCGCGTATAATAGCGCTTGCCGGGGATTGCAGACTTCAGATACCGCCGGGAATTTTCAGATATAATTGGAGACATATTCTGCTTCATGTCCTGATAACATTGCTGTTTCTGACGGGTATTTATTCGGTCCTGCCGATTACGCCCAGACAGGGAAAGGGCATTATCGAAGTTTCATTCAGAAATGAAAACGAAAACTTCATCTCCCCTGATTTCAACAAATGGATGAAATCGAAAGACGTGAAAAGATCGGATAAAGCCAAAATCCTGCTGCCCGGGATGAAATCCCCTGTAAACAGTAATTCCGGCCCCCCGGTATCAAGCAAGGAACCCACTAAAAATATGTCTCCTTCAGGCAACGGGGCGGGACTTCCCGGCGAGGAGATTATTTTCAGAGTGAAATCTCCGGTAAAGCTTTATTGGCTTGGACAGCTTTACGATTCTTATGACGGCCTTAATTGGACGGCTACTGAGAGAATGAAGAAACAGGAGCAGTGCTGGAGTACCGAAATGTGGAAACTGTGCAAAAGCGTTGAACAGCGGTTTATCGTTGAGAAATGGCTTTCACCTGTTCTCTACAGCGCCTATGAAGCCTCCTATTATAATCTAGGCTTCGGCTTCAGGGAAAAAACAAAAAAGAACTTTTATCAGGAACGTTTCATGGAGACTTCCAATTTTCCTGAATTGCCTTTCACCTATACAGTATCATCCAATATACCTTATCCAGAGGGTGATGGCAAAAAAGGCAGGAGTTTCTGGTTTGAGAAACTGAAGCCCGCTTATTATCTTCAACTGCCCAAAAACAAAATCTCAGCGCGTGTCAGGAAGCTTGCTAAAGAAATAACGGTGAACAGCTCCGACAATTATGCAAAGGCCCTGGCCCTCAGAGATTATTTGCGCAATAATTATACTTATCAGATGTTGGCAAAACCGACGCCTCCGGGCAAGGAAGCTGTGGATTATTTTCTTTTTGTTCTCAAGGAGGGACACTGTGAATATTTTGCGTCCGCCCTTACCGTGCTGGCTCGTCTGAACGGGCTCCCAGCCAGAGTGGCGACAGGTTTTTCACCCGGAAATTATAATGTGCTGAACGGCCTTTTTGAAGTGCATGAATACCACGCCCATGCCTGGACGCAGATATTTATCGAAGGAAAGGGATGGCTTACATTTGACGCGGTGCCGCCCGGGCAGATTATCTCCAGAACAACCCCTCTCGGTATAGGCAAGCTTCATGATCCCTTTGGTGACGAGTGGCGCGTTACTCCACCTGAAATGACTTCATCAACACAGGATTTCATCAAGCCGGAGGAGGAGAATGAAAATCTGGAAAACAAGAAAAGCGGTCTTGTCAAGGCCCCTGAAATGCCTTTGCCGTACAGGGTTTTTATGAACATAATAATGGCTCCTGAGGAATTCGGGCAGGCCGTTGACAGATTCAAAGAAAGATTTTTTCCTGACAAAAAAGACGATATAAGCTTTAAGGACATACTTGGCGCTCTCAGTAGAAATTTTCATGAGATGCTGAAGCGTATTTCAGGCGGAATGAGATCTTTCGCAGTCTGGATTTTTTCGATGGATGGTCTTTCAACGCTTCTTCTGGTTCTGCCTCTTTCTGTGCTGGCTTATCTCTCGCCTCTTGTTTTCCGGGCCGTGAATCGGCGGATACGTATACGGAAATGCATGAAGTGGTATGAGCAGGCAATGAAAAATTCTCAGATAAATCCGCCGCTTGCCATACGCCTTGCATACCGTACCGCCAGGGAACTCCTGAATCTGGGCGGATGGCCGCGTAAAAACAACATGGAACTCTTTGAATACGGAGCGTCATTGAAAGGCGTTGACACGCTTCTTTGTAAGGATGTTCTTGTTATTTATTTTATCTACACGCAAATGGTATATAGCGCTGTAAAACCATCCGTGGAGAATTCAAAGGCGGCAGTTGAGAGAATATCGAGAATAAGAGTTTTTGTAATGAACAAAATAAAGCACCATATTTAAGCGTTTATGCCAAAGAATAAAAAATCAGATAATGCGGGGATAGATATTCTTCCATCTCTTCTTTCTTCAGTTTACGGGCTTATATTGGGTTGCTCTATTTATCTGTCTTCCTGCCACATTCGGGAAATTTCCACAATTCTCTACAAAGTATGGACAGAGAACAGCATCGGTTACAACTGTCTATTTCTGATTATTCCATTTATAATTTTGACATTGGGCATCGGTGAAATCCATAAAAATAAATACATGGAAACATATAAGGGCGAAAAGCCGGGTTTTGAATTTCAGAAAGCTCTTCTGCCATGTTTCCTTCTCCTGCCTTTTTTCTTTATGGAATTTGCCGTTTATACGCCGCTGGCTTTTCTTATAGTATGGACAATATGTGTTTTCAGGGTTGTAGCGATATGGCCCGGCAATATTTTTTTGAAATGGCGCGGCGGCAACGGCATCAATCTCTCGTTGATTTTTCTGGCGGTATTTGTGGCGATAATCTATGGAGTGCTTTTTCAGGAAAAGATGTTTTCGTCCCTTTATCTGGACTACTGGGACTGGGGAGTTTTCCTGAATGTAATAGACAATACTCTAAAGGGAAAATGGTTTTTCAGCAATGCTCTTGAACGAAATTTTCTGGGAGAACATTTTCAACCCGGCACGATTTTTCTTCTGGCCCCCTATGTGTATTTTTTCCGCTCAATTACGGCGTTTTTCATACTAAACCCTTTTTTCCTGAATATCGGCGCGCCCCTAATCTACCTCCTTGCCGTAAGAAAAGGCATTTCCAATGGTCAGGCCCTTGTTCTTGCGTTTGTATTTTTGCTCTGCCCTTCGATAGCCAATATGTGTCCCGCTATTTTCTACGGCTTTCACATGGTATATATAGTGATACCGTGCATACTGCTTTTTTTCCTCCTCTATGAAATGAAATATTTTAAAACCGCGCTTCTGATATTTCTTTTTTCTCTTACCATCAAGGAGACAGTTCCCGTGTTCTGGGTGGGACTTGGTGTTGTTTTCATACTGATGGGAAAAAGGAAAAGTGGTATTTTCATATTTATCGTGAGCATGATTTACTATCTGCTTATAGCAAAAGTGCTCATGCCGTCAATACCTGGTTATTACGGGCTGATGTATCGTTATGAACATTTCGGCAGAACTTACTCTGATATATTGCTCTCTCCTGTTACCAAACCTGATGTCTTTTTTGGATCGCTCTTCCGCTACCAGAACATATATCTCCTGATAATGCTGCTCTCTCCGGTGATGATGGCTGTCTGTAATTTTCCGATACTCCTCCTGTCAGGGGCCATAACTTATCTTTTCATTTGTCTTCAGGGCAGCCCTGACGGTACAACCAATTTTGTTCAGTATCAGGCCGAAATTGTCAGCATTATTTATATATGCTCCATTTACGGCTATGCTAAAATAAAGGACAGTCAGGGCCCTCTCTATTCCATATTTCTCGCAGGACTGAAGAAAAAAGGAGGTTTAGTTTTCCCGGAAAACAGCATAAGGCAGGCCGTGCTTATCGCGACAGTCTGTTCTTCGTTTTCCTCGTTTTATTTTTTCAGCGTGGAATGTTTTTACGGCAAGAACAGTCATCCGTCTTTATGTTTTTCCTGGCCGGATGTTGACAAAGAAGTGGAGAAACTGAAAACCCTTATCCCTGAAGGCAGTACTCTTTCAGCCACAAGCCATATTGCCGGACATTTCGTTCTGAGAAACGATACTTTCCTCGCCAGAGGGACGAAGCCAAGAGAGTATATCCTGATGGATTTGGCGGATCTTCTTATAGATAATAAAGATTTTGAGAATTTCAGACGCCGTGTGCTTCTTTCTGACAAATATAATCTGCATTATTATGGGATGGAAAAGGGGCATTCATGGTTGATGCTGAAGCGTGAAACGAAGAAGGCTTTTCCTGATGTTCTGAAAAGAATGAGTAATGAGCAATGGGACTTGATCGGGATGCCAATTAAACTGGAAAATCCTGACTTCAAGGGGAGAATTATTTGTGAGAATAAAAATAAGCTTCTCCTGCTCTATATAAGGCTGGAACAAAAAGTGGATTATGATGTATTTATCAGGGTAAATATTTTCGAAGGGGCTGGCGATAAGTTATTACATTATGAACAGATGTTTCCTTTCGGTTGTGGCTTCAGGCCCGCATATACCGCCGAAAAAGGAGATGTTTTTACTTTGAACATTCCGGTGGATCTTGAAGAATTTTCAGGTATATCTGTGAGGCTTGATAAAAGGCCTGAACCTGATCCCGGGCTGGCGCCGTTTTAGTTGAAACACTGATGGATATTTATGTCAATGGATGAAAAATCAGCGACTTTTAAAAAAATCCTGCCGATTTTGATATCATCATCCTCAGGGTTGATACTGGGTTATTCCCTGTATTTATCTTTGTTTCATATCCGTGAAATTTCCACGATTTCTTATAAGGTATCGACAGAAAATAATGTCAATTATAGCGGCGTATTTTTAGTTGCCATATTTATCGTCTTTATGTTTGGGTTTGAAAGAATCTACAGAACAAAAAATACAGAATATTATGATAACGGAAAACATGGTTTTGAGTTTCAGAAAGCCATTCTGCCGTGTTTTCTTCTTTTGCCCTTTTTCTTTATGAAAATCGCATTTTATACACCGCTGGTTTTTCTTATAGTATGGACAATATGCGTTTTCAGGGTTGTCGCGATATGGCCCGGCAATATTTTTTTGAAATGGCGCGGCGGTAGCATCATCAATATCGCAATGATTTTCCTCGCGGTATTCACGGCGGTAATCTATGGTACCTTATTTCAGGAGAAGATGTTTTCATCACTTTATCTGGATTACGGGGACTGGGGCTCAGCTTTGAATGTCATAGATAATACTCTTAAAGGGAAATGGTTTTTTAGCAATGCTCTTGAGAAGAATACCCTCGGAGAGCATTTCCAGCCGGGGGCCTTTTTATTTTTTGCTCCTTATGTATATATTTTTCGTTCAGTCACGGCGTTTTTCATAATAAATCCCTTTATTCTCAATATTGGTGCGCTTCTGATTTATCTTCTCGCCGTCAGAAAAGGTATTCCCGGAGGACAGGCCCTTATTTTTGCATTTCTGTTTATGCTCTGCCCTTCGATAGCCAATATGTGTCCCTCCATATTTTACGGGTTTCACATGGTATATCTGGCAATGCCGTGCATACTGCTGTTTTTTCTATTATATGAGATGAAATATTTTAAGACCGCATTTCTGATATTTCTTTTTTCACTGACCATCAAGGAGACTGTTGCCGTTTTTTGGGGTAGTCTTGGAATAGTTTTCATAATGACGGGAAAAAGGAGAAGCGGGCTTTTCATGTTTGGTGCAAGCATGATTTACTATCTGTTGATATCAAAGCTGGTCATGCCGTCAATACCTGACAGTTACGGGCTGATGTACCGTTACGGACATCTCGGGAAAACTTATACGGAAATACTACTTTCTCCATTCACAAAACCAGCGACGTTTTTCGGAGCGCTCTTTCGGTATCAGAACATATACCTTCTGATAATGCTGCTTTCTCCGGTGATGATAGTGATCTGCAATTTCCCGCTGCTTCTCCTATCTGGTGCCGTAACATATCTTTTTATCTGCCTTCAAATCAGTCCTGAGAGTACAACCAATTACGTCCAGCATCAGACTGAGCTTGTCGGCATTATTTATATATGCGCGGTTTACGGTTATGCGCAAATCAAAGACAGCCCAAGCGGCCTTTGTTCTTTATTCCTCGCGGGGCTGAAGAAAACCGGATACTTCACATTTTCTGAAAACAGCATGAGGCAGGCTTTTCTTATAGCGACCCTTTGTTCTTCGCTTTCCTCTTTTTATTTTTTCAGCGTGGAATGCTTTTTCGGCAAGAACAACTATCCATACTTATGTTTTTCCATGCCAGACGCGAAGGGCAAAATAGAGAAATTGAAAACTTTTATCCCTGAGAGGACTGTCCTTTCAGCCACGAGCCATATTGCCGCGCATTTTGTTCTGAGAAACGATACTTTTTTCTGCAAAGGGGAAAAACCCGGTGACTATATCCTGATGGATTTGGCGGATGGGTTTATAAATAATGAGGATTTCGAGAATTTCAGGCGGCGAGTACTTCTTTCGGAAAAATATAATTTGCGTTATTACGGTACGGAAATAGGGCATTCATGGTTAATCCTGAAACGTGAAGCGCGGAAGCCTTTTCCCGATGTTTTATCCCGGATGAACGATGAAAAATGGGAGTTGAACGGTAGCCCGGTTGAAGTGAAAAATCCTGATTTTGAAGGGAGATTTGTTTGTGATATGGAACGTAAAATTTTTCTCTTTCATTTGCGATTGAAGAAAAAAGTTGATTATGATGTTTTTATCAGGTTAAATCTTTTTGGGAAAAAGTCGGGAGGCGGATTGTCATACCAAGGGCATATATTTCCTTTCGGGGCTGGTTTCAGACCAGCATATACCGCCGAAAAAGGAGATGTTTTTACGCTGAATATTCCAATTGAAGTTGAGAATTTATCCAGTATATCTGTAAGTCTGGATAAAAGGCCTGAACCCGATCCTGATTTGGCGCCGTTTTAACTGATACTGCCGGAGGACTTTTTTTATGTTTGCTTTGATTGTTTTATCCTTTATGGCTGCTTCAGTTTCATCATCCGATCCCGCTGTGGATATTATCATGAAACAGCGCGAAGTGGAAATCAGAAAAGCCGCTCAGAATTACGAGGTGCAGGTGCTCCAGGCTGACGGCAGGGCTCTTAAGCAGTTATCGGCCCTCCTTAAAAGCAGAAAAGACGCGGAGTCTCTCCGTTCCGTTAAAAAAGCAATAGCGCGGATAGAGGAACGGCCGGCCCGCGCGCCTGTCGCTTCCGATGCCGATAGGCGGAAAATAGAGAAGAGTTCCTCTGTTTTGTCGGATTATCCTGATGGCACCTTTGCCAGATTCGGACGGCATTTTTATGTTTTTCCAGTCAGGATGAACTGTGCGGATGCGATGAACGCCTGTTCAGTCATGGGCGGTTCTCTGTTGAAAATAAACAACGAAGAGGAATTCAATTATTTTACGAAGCGCTGGGGCTCCGGGAAAAATGTTTTCTGGGTTGACATGGCTTACAGTCAATCCGAAAATAAATGGCTGAGCGGTAGAGGCGCTAAGATTCCTTTCATTAAATGGCGCAGAGGGTATCCCGTTTCTTCCGCGGATGCCGACAGTGTGCTTGTCGATTGCGGAAATTCGGACGGCGAAATGATTAATGTTCATGGTACGGGAAATGTTGGAACTGTTATATGCGAATGGGGCAAGTAGAAAAATAGGCACAATAATTTATTTCCGGCAACTCTTTTTTTCTTGATTATTCGAATCATGGCAATAGATTAGCCGTGACAATATTTTTTTAAATTCAAAGGGCTGAAAGAAGTGATTAAAAATAATTCGTTTGAACGCTGGAGCATAGAGGATTCCATTGATGTTTACGGCATCCAGAACTGGGGGGCCGGTTACTTTGACGTTTCGGAAAAAGGCGAAGTCGTTGTTACTCCCATGGGAAAAAATGGCGGTACCAGAATAAGCCTGATGGATATAATTTCAGGACTGAGCGCGCGCGGCATGCACATGCCTGTTCTTCTGCGATTTGAAAATATACTTGACTCCCAGATAACCCTGCTTCATGAGAACTTCAGAAATGCCATAAAGGAATTTGACTACAAGGGAGATTATAAGGGCGTTTATCCTATAAAAGTAAATCAGCAGCAGCAGATTATTGAGGAGATAACCCGTTTCGGCGCGCAATACCATCACGGACTTGAGGCCGGAAGCAAGGCCGAGCTTATAGCCGCTATATCTTTCATAAAGGATCTGGACGCCTGCCTTATATGCAATGGTTACAAGGACGAAGAATATGTCGATCTCGGTCTCTATGCGCGTAAAATGGGTTATCAGTGTTTCTTCGTGATAGAAAGGCCCGGCGAACTTCCTCTGATAATTGAGCGCGCCGCGAAACTTAAAGTGAAACCTCTTATTGGAGTAAGGGTCAAGCTTTCAACAAGTGCCGGCGGTCACTGGTCTGAATCGGGAGGCGACAGAAGCGTCTTCGGACTGAATATGACACAGCTGGTCAATGTAGTGGACACTCTCCGCAAAAACAACATGTTGGACTGTCTTAAACTTTTACATTACCATCTGGGTTCACAGATACCCAATATAAGAGATATAAGGGCATCGGTTGTTGAGGCCTGTCGCATATATTCCGGCCTGGTCGAAGAAGGCGCGGCAATGGGGTTTTTCAATCTCGGCGGTGGCCTTGCCGTTGACTATGACGGTTCCCAGACCAACTTCACCAGCAGCAGAAATTACACTCTTGAGGAATACTGCAGGGATATCATCGAAGTCATAAAAGCCTCACTGGGAGATATACCGCACCCTACCATAATAACCGAATCCGGCAGGGCGACAGTGGCTTACTGCTCCGTGTTGCTTTTCAATATCCTTGACGTAAGCTTTTTTGAAACCATATCTCTTCCGGATAAAATGCCTAAAAATACACATGAGCATATCGTCAACATGATGGATGTCGTGAAATCATTGAATTCCAAAAATCTTCAGGAATGCTACCACGACGCCGTTTATTACAGGGATGAAATACGCCAGCTTTTCAAACACGGCAACATAAGCCTACGCGAAAGGGCGCTTGCCGAAACGATATTCTGGAACTTTGTGAAAAATATCGCCAAAGAAATAAAAAAATATAAGTATGTTCCTGATGAATTTGAAAAAATTGACGTTTCACTTGCGGACATCTACTATTGCAATTTCAGCGTTTTTCAATCGCTTCCCGATACCTGGGCTATTGATCATCTTTTTCCCATCATGCCGGTGCACAGGCTCGGCGAAGCTCCTTCAAGACAGGCGATACTTTCAGATATTACCTGCGACTGTGACGGCAAAATATCAAGGTTCATTGATCTTCACGACGTCAAAAATACTCTGCCGCTCCACGAGTTCAACCCCGAAAAAGAGTATTACCTTGGCGTTTTTCTCGTAGGCGCTTATCAGGAAACGCTCGGTGACCTGCATAATCTTCTGGGCGATACGAACGTCATCGGCATCAGGCTCGGCGACAATGGGGATTATAAATTCGTAGGTGAGATAAAAGGCGATTCCGTTGAGGATGTTCTTTCCTATGTGGAATACGATACCGATGATATAATTTCGAGGATAAGGGCAATGGCGGAGGACGCCATACAGCACGGACGGATACTTGTAGAGGAACGTCGTGAGATTATGGAAGCGTTCGAAGCCGGTATCAGAGGCTACACATATTTCGAAAAATAGTTAATCCATATAACGGAAGAAAACTATGAAGAAGAATGGACATCCTGAATTTATCGGCTCAGATTTCAAGGCGCCGGATGAGGCGCTCTTTCAGATTATACCGGTTCCATTTGAAAAAAGCGTATGCTACGGTAAAGGCACAGCCGGAGGGCCGGAGGCAATTATAAACGCCTCTCTGCAATTGGAGCTTTTTGACGGAAAAACTATTCCAGCTGAGTACGGCATAAATACTCTTCCCCCTCTTGATTGCGATGTCTCTCCGGAAAAAACTCTTGAAAATATTTCTTCAGCGTTCAGGGATATTATAGGCATGGGAAAAATACCTGTCATGCTTGGCGGAGAACATACAGTAACATGCGGAGCGATAGCGGCACTGAAGGAGAAATACCATGAAATAGGAATCGTGCACTTTGACGCTCATGCCGATTTGAAGGACAAGTATTATGACAATCCGATGAGCCATGCCTGTGTAATGCGCCGTGTTTTTGATATGGGCGCTCAGATATTTCAGGTAGGTGTGAGAAGCCTTACGCTTGAGGAGGAGAATTTCAGAAAGGAAAACAGGATAGCTCATATCGATGCCGAGGAAGCCGCCCTGAAGCCTCTGCCTTACAGAATCCTCAGCGAGTGTTTCCCGAAAGACATTTATATTTCGTTTGATGTCGATGCTCTTGATCCTTCGCTTGTCCCGGCCACCGGAACGCCGGAACCCGGCGGCCTTCTCTGGTATCAGACTATGAACATCCTTGAATCCATAGTCAAAAACAGAAATGTAATAGGCATGGATTTTGTGGAGCTCGCGCCTATCAAAGGCATGCATTCGCCCGACTTTGCCATAGCCAGGCTTATATATAATACTTTCGGAATCATTACCCGGAGCATGTACTGATTTTTATTTCAGACGATGCAGTCCTTCAATTGCCTTTGAGACTATCTTAAACGCGGCGAGCTGTTCAATGTGTGAGGTTTCCGCTTCGTAGCCTCCGCTTAAATAAGCGTTGGCATGGGGTATATAACTGATATAGGCCGTGGAGTTATAGAGAATATAGGTTTTTCTGAAAGGAGAATGCCATTTGATTTCCAAACCGGGCTCCGTCAGCATTTCCCCCGGAACACCAACAAGACAGATATCGCCTATTCTCAGAAATTGTATTTCGACTCTCTCTTTTTTCTGCCCTTCATATACGGGAAGCCTTTTTTCAATACAGCCCGAGTCCCGGAAATTTATTTCCACAGTTTCCGATAGACAGCTTAAAGACGGATTGGACAGCTTATAGACGCTCTCGTTTCTGATGGCGTCACTGAAAACGTCTATCACTTTTTTTGCCATCTCCGTTCCCATTTCTCTTGTCCTGTCAAAGCCGGTCTCAAAACCTTTTGGATGCAGGTCTCCGCATGCTCCTGATACGAAAACGCAAAGTCCTCCCAATTCTTTTTCAACGCATTCCCTGAGAACGCCGGGATAGTCAGATGTTATTTTCAGAGATGACGCCCCTCCCGACTGGCAGGTCAGCGGATGTGCCGCGTAATTGACGAGTGTCGCTAACGGCTTTTTATTGTTCTCATCAACGAAATATATTATTCCAAGTTCGGTATCCCTTATGCCATTCGCCAGTGCGGCGAGATGTTTGTTTACAGGCAGTGTCTTGCATGTATTATCGGGAAGTATCACTCTGCGGTTTACGTTTTCGTCGCATTCCACGGAGTAGTGAAATATGGAAACCTCTTTCATTTTTTCAAAAGAATTGCTGACGGCTTCAACGCTCCAGACGACTAATTTTTTTGTGTAATCATCATCAAAAAACACGTCGGCATTTTTTCTTGTATGCGGTCCCGAATGTGTATGAGTGCATGTAAGGATGATGTTTTCAGAGGGGATACCCAGTTTTGAGGAACACTTTTTCCTGATATCCTGAATGACGTCTTTATCTATTCCAAGAAGATCATAACTTAAAAGCGCGGCCCTGTTTTTTCCGTCGTCAAGGGAAATGCCGGAAATATACAGGTCATCATGCACTCCGTCTGAAACGACGTCTTTGCCGTAGCCTGCCAGTAATGTGCCGGGAGGAGGTGTTATCTGTTTTCTTATAGTGGCTATTTTCATGTTTTTTCTTTCTTTTATGAAGCTTTTAACTATATCATAAGCTGATGGACTTATCAATTAAAGTTTTTTTCTGTTAAGCGATGTGAACGCGCGCGGTGAAATACCCTCCATGTTCTTGAAAAATTTTGAAAGATGGTAGATGTCGCAGAACCCCATTTGAGAGGCTATGTTTTTAAGCGGTTCCCCGGAAAGGAGCATGTTTTTTATCTGCATGAGGCGCAAACGCGAATGTGTTTTTATCGGGGCTTCCCCTCTTATCCTGCTGTAAGAATGCGTGAGTTTGGAGACGCTCATGGCAAGTGCTTTTGAAATTTCATGCAGGCTGAGCTGTCTGTTTACATTGTTTTTCAGATACTCCTCCACATCTTCGGCAAGTCCGTGTTTTTCTTTTTCAGATGGAATGTCTTCCAATATGTAATAATTGTCCCTGTTCTTTTTTGAATTGTTGCATATCACATCGATGATTTTGCAGAGTACCGCTTCCGCTCTCCAGAAACCCGCGTCCCCTGCTTTGTAACCGATTTCAGCGCCTTCCTCAAAAAGAGGCCTCAGCATTTCATGCGGATCATGAAAAACGGCATATCTGAATTTGTTGTCCGTCAGCTTTTCGAGAAAGGTATTTTCCCCGCCTTGAAACGTTGTCCATGTTTCATGAAAAACTTTTTTTCTGCTGTTGACGCGTTCCCAGTATTTTGTCATTGGCGCATAGAGATGCGCTGTGTTTTTAGGTCTCCTTATGAATTCTTTTCTCGGTGAGCCTATCCTGCACTCCATACCGTCCGAAAGAGTGTAATCAATTACCCAGAAGGAATTTTGTATCATCCGGCTTTGTCCCGAGTATCTGCTCTTGTTGTTTTCGACGAAGCTGTGCACCCTGAAACCAGACAGATTTATACTCTCCCAGCGGTGTCCTTTTATGAAATAATCCATATTCCCCTCCATATATCAGAAATGCCTGAATATACAAGTTATATGCAATATTTTCCATTCAATATTTATAAATTCAGGAGTAAAATATATGCAAAACAATATAAACAGGAAAGGTGATCTGTTATGAGAAAATACGTAAAATACTCCACGGACGAACTTATGGAATGCGTTGACGTTTTCAATGTGAGCGCCGAAACACAGCAAAAAATACGTTCCCTCTTGGAGAGCGAAAAGAAGGCCCCCGATGCCGGAAATTTTTTCAAGTATTACAATGATAAAAGCAAAGTCGTAAAATTCGAGGAAACGATAAAGAACAAGATGGGCATTGAACATGTTCTGGCTGTGAACTCCGGCACGAGCGCCCTGATAGCCGCGATGGTAGCAGCTGGAATTGGGCCCGGGGATGAAGTAATAATTCCGGCATACACCTTTTTTGCCAGTGCTTCGGCTGTCGTTGTCGCGAGGGCCATTCCGGTGATTACCGAGGTGGATGAGACTCTTACTCTTGACCCTGCCGCGATTGAAAAGAACATTACGAAAAAAACAAAAGCCATACTTCCTGTCCACATGCTCGGCCTGCCTTCAAAAATGGATGAGATTCGCGCAATAGCCGCAAAATACAAGTTGAAGGTCATAGAAGATACCGCACAGGCTTTCGGCGGCAAATACAAAGGAAAATATCTGGGGACAATCGGTGATATCGGCTGTGTAAGTCTTGATGCTTATAAAGTAATAGGCACAGGCGAGGGCGGCCTTGTGATGACAAATGATGAATGGGCATATACCCGCGCCCAGAGCTGGCACGATGCCGCTGCCTGCTGGAGACCGGACAGATATGCCAAAGAACGCAAAACAGGAGAACTTTTCTGCGGAGAAAACTATCGTATGCCTGAACTTTGCGCCGCGGTGGGTATTGCGCAACTGAAGAAACTTGACTGGATAAATGATTGTACTCGTTCCGTATGGAAACAGCTTCGTGCCGAAATAAAACTTCCATCATGCGCGAAGTTTGTGGAAGCCAATGATGAGGACGGCGTCTGCGGCTATACTCTCGGGATACTTTTTGAAACTACTGAACAGGCGGTGAAAGCGATAGAGGCGAAAATAGGGCTTGGCGGACTTGCCGCAAAAGACACTAAAGGTGTGAGGGACTGGCATGTTTACTGGAACTGGGAACACATCCTCGAACAGAAAAGCGCTACCTCCGAGGGCTGTCCCTTCAAATGTCAGCACGTCGGAAAAGCTCAGAAGTATTCCGTTGACATGTGCCCTAAGACAAAGGATATTATGCGCCGCCTGGCGACTATAGGCATCAGTCCCGCGCAGGATGAGGAATGGGCTTCGGAAATGGCATCGAAGATAACAAAGGAACTCAATAAACTTTTCTGAGAAAAAAGGATTACTTCATGCGGAAAATATCGAGAAGCATGATTATTTTTCTGAGCGCCCTATATGTCTGCTGTGAAGCTCATGGGGCGCTTGGGGAACCCCATGAAATTACTTTCAAGTCGGAATTAGATGACAGTGAGCAGTGTTATATGGAAATCCTTCCTTCTGATCTTGATAAGGATAAAAAATATGATCTGGTGATAGGATTGCATGGACATGGCTCTGACCGGAAACAGTTTGCTTTTGATAAACGTCCCGAATGCGCGTCTTTCAGAGAATTCGCGGCAAAACATGATATGATTGCGGTAACGCCAGACTATCGAGCCAAGACTTCATGGATGGGGCCTTCTGCTGAAGCGGACTTGGTACAGATTATAAAAGAAATCAAAGCTAAGTATAAAATAAATAAAGTTTTTCTTGTCGGCGGTTCAATGGGGGCGACTTCCGCCCTTACTTTCGCTACGCTCCATCCGGATATGATTGATGGTATAACATCAATGAATGGACATGCAAACCATGTGGAATATAAAAATTTTCAGGACGCAATATCCCGTTCATTCGGCGGCACAAAAGAGGAAAAGCCTGAAGAATATAAAAAACGCAGCGCGGAATTTTACCCGGAAAATTTGACAATGTCGATAGCTTTCACTGTCGGTGGCAAAGACTCCATTGTTCCTCCCGGAAGCGTTATAAGGCTTGCGGAAGAATTAAGAAAACGTAATGGAAAAGTTATGGTGATAAACCGTCCTAAAGGAGGCCACTCGACAAATTTTGAGGACGGAATGACTGCAATGGAATTTATGTTCACAGGTATGGTTAAGAAACCGGCGCCGATATCTGTTGCAGGAGCAGTCGTATCTGAAACTGCCAGTTCTGCAAATTCACAGCCGCAAGCGGGCAAGGGCGGTATTTTCTTTGTGGAAATTCAGCCGGCTGAGAACGACGCAAAAGGAAAAGTTGAATTGGGCCTCAAGTTTTATGTGGAAAAACCTGGAAAAATAAAAGCGTTCTGTTTCTACCAGGCTATAAGCGAAAAAGGGCCGCATGTTTTTAAGTTGTGGGATAGTGACGGGAAACTGCTTTTTACCGTTAATGCTGGCGCTTTCGATAAAAGCGGATGGGTTAATGTGCCACTGGCGGAACCCTTTCCCGTTTCAGCCAGTACCGAGTATACGGTATCATATACCTCTAATACAGGATATCCCGCGACTCCGGAAGTTTTTAGTTCTCCGGTGAAAAAGGATGGGATTATGGCAATAGCGGGACTTTACAGTTTCAGTGACTTGGGCAAGAAAGCCCCTGATAAAACGTATAAGAGAATGAATTACTTTATAGACGTTGTTTTTTTTGCGGAGACTGAAATTGCCAAATAGCCATAAATTTGAGGTGTTATCTTCTGATAGAGAAAATAACTCTGTTGTATATTCTGAAGGCACTTACAGTAAAAGGATATTTCCCGGAGGATAGAAAATAGAAAATTAACAGGAGTAAATTATGCTGAAAGTAAATGTTCTGGTGGATTTGTTTTTCAAAGAAGTTTCGTTTCCTGAGAGAATTCCCAAAGTCGCGGAATGCGGTTACAGCGCGATTGAGACATGGCAGGGGAAAGACGCCGTGCTTTTGAAAGAAATCGGCAAAGCCTGTTCTGAAAATAATGTTGATTTTGCCAGCATAGTCCTAAACGGCGTTGGCGATAATGCCGTAGCTCCGTCCTGGAAAGGCAACCTTGAAGCCTTTCTCGAAAGGATTGACAAGTATTCCGATAATGCTCTTGCCGCCGGATGCCGTTCCGGGATTGTTACTGCGGGAAATCTGAACGAAAAGCAGAGCACTGATGAGCATTGTAAATACCTGACGGAGTCTTTGAAAAAAGCCGGAGAACTTGCCGCGAAGAAGGGTTTTAATTTGAATCTTGAACCCCTGAACACTCTTGTTGACCACAAAGGTTATTTCCTTGATTCCCGGGAAACTGCTTTGGAGATTGTAAAAGAAATAAATATGCCTAATGTAAAAATGCTTTACGATATTTATCACATGGAAATTATGACTGGCAACCATACGGAGTTCATTACGGCGAACATAAAATATATCGGGCATTTTCATTGCGCAGGAGTCCCCGGCAGGCATGAACCTTTCAACGGAGAAACAAACTATCCGTTTATAATGAAGAAAATTGAAGAAGCAGCTTATGAAGGATATTTCGGACTGGAATATATGCCATTGCTAAGCAGTACCGAATCACTTATGAAAACATTGAAGTATTTCAAGAGCGGTAAACAGTAAATTATGTTTAAATTTATCCACGGCTATGACAAACATTTTCTGAGAGGCCTTGAAAAGAGAGGCTTATTAACCGATAATATCGGTGTTAAACTGATGCATAATTTCCCCATTCCTGACAAGGAAAAATTCAATATTGCCGCCGCCAGAGGAACTGAATTATACAGTCTGATAAAAGAGAATAAATACATGTTCCTGATTGATCGTATGCAGGGAGGCACCTTTTATCACAAATATAATTTTGATCGCTCTCTCATTAATGAATACAGTGAGATGCTCGGGGAAGAGTTTCTGGGAATACAAATTCATGAAATGGGTTCTGTTCTTAACGGTGATTGGAAAAGAATCAGAAAGCAGATGGGAGATATTCCTCCGCCATGGTCACCAAAACAGATACATGATGCGATACTGAAAGTTTCCGCCTGTAAATGGTGCATACATCTTTCCTGCGGGACAGCTGAAGAATACAGTGAAAAAACATATCCTGAGACATGGCGGGATTATTCAAGAGCGATGGAAGAATTATTCTTAAAACGCCAGTCTGAAACAGGCGGATACTTAATTTCCAGTAACAGTTTTTTGATGAGTACCGGAATGGAATACAGGCTGGGTGTAAGAACAGTCATGCCGGAAGTTGGCGCGCAGTTATCGCTGGTGCGCTTGCAGATAGCGCTTGCCCGCGGAATGTCTAAAGCGTTCGGACGTATATGGGGTGCGTATTATGAACCATGGGGAGGTGAGTCTCTCAGCGCGCCGCATTATTTTACGGAAGGATTTAATGAATGGCGACTCGATAATTCCAATTTTCCGCATGACTTCACCTCCAACGGTGAAAATGGTGGCAGTTCACGAGTATTGCAAAGCAGAATATATCACTACTTGCTGATGTCGGGAGCAAAATATCTTGCAGAGGAATGGGGGACGACTAATACTTTCTATGACTGGACGGATTACGAACTTACGCCGTATGGTAAAGTGAAAAAAGAGTTTATTGACTTTTCAGAGAAAATGCAGGATGTGGAGGCTTATATTCCTTTTGCTGTGATTCTGCCGCGAAGTTTTGAAGCGGTTGATTTAGGGTACATTGCGAACCCTGACAGGCAGGAATATGTGGGCAGAATTTTAACCGGGACTTTAAAAGAAAGCTTTGAAAATATAAGGAAAATACTTGCTTTGATATATGTGAGGAATGGAAAAATATACGGCAACGAAGGTCATGCAATAACCAATAGCCGCTTTGGTGATTTCTTTGATGTCATTTACGATGATTTGAACTCTGAAGTATATAAAAAATATGACTGTCTGGTTGATGCGACTTATGGTAATGCGTTTTCCCGTTCTGATACCGCAACCGGTCTGAACGTGCTTGCGGGTTCCGATATTGAATTGCTTGCAGACGAAGTTAATCGCCTGATTGGAAAAAAATCTCCTTGTGTGGTATCAGGTGAAGTTCATTGGATGCTTTCCAGGGGAAATGACAAATGGTTTTTATCCATATTCAATAATGAGGGAGTTGGACGTAGTGCGGCAAAAGGTGATTATTTAATCAGGGAAGCTGATAAAGATGCAGAAATTGTTTTCAGACAGATTCCCGCAAATTTAAATGTAATTGCCAGTTTGAATGGAAATATCGAGAAGAAAGATGGAAATACTTTTATCTCGACAGTAAAAGCGGGCGGTTTTCTTATATTAGAATTTATATAAGTTGTAATTATAAAAAGGATTTTCTTATGAAACTGACAGGTTTTTTTGATGTTAATGGATTCATCGGAAAAGGTTTTGCGGGAGAGAGCGAATATCCTGATATAGAGAAGCTCTTGGAGAAAATGAATTATCTCGGTATAGAAAGGTCTATCGCATGGAGCATCGAGGCCAGGGATAATAATCCCTATACCGGAAATAAAAAATTGATAGAATTACTTGCTTCGAAAAAGGAATATAAGGACAGAATTATTCCGGCGTTCGTCATTACTCCTTCAATGGTTTTTGAAAAAGGAGTTGTAAAAGATACTCTCGCATATCTGAAAAAACATAATGCCGTATTGAGGATTTTTCCCGCGACTTCAAGATTCAGCATGATCTGCATAGAAAGAGTTTTGACTGAGTTGAAAAGCGCTAATCCCATCGTTTTGTGGAGCTACAGGGACGCCGGAAACAGAGAGCTTGACTCTCTGCAGTTCGTTGAGTTGGCAAAGAAATTTCCTAAGACAAAATTCATTGTTACCGAAGTCATGTGGGGACAGTTTACAACGCTTCTGGATATGATGTGGCGCGCGCCGAACATCATGCTTGATATATCATGGCTTCACATGAGGGACGCCATAAAAATACTTTGCGGCCATTTCGGAGCTGAACGTGTTGTTTTCGGAACTGGCTACAAATCCCATTACGGCGCGGCTATAGCGGGACTTAACTTCGCGGAGATAACTGATGGTGAGAAAGAACTCATAGCGCATGGTAACATGGAAAAGTGCCTGGGTTTGAAGCCGCTGAGAAAGTGCTGTGTTAGGGAACCTGAATTACTCTCGAAAAAAGACCTCTGGAAAACGCTTCTGGATGGTAAGGCGATTGAAAGAGTGGACATAATAGACGCGCATGCCCACAGCGGAGCATCCACAAGAGGCTGGACTTTTGAAGACAGAGGACTTGAGGATGTCGAGGCAATGAGAAAAAGTTCAAAGAGACTTGGCATAAAAAGAGTATTTATTTCACATCACCCCGCCCTGTTTTGCGATCCCGTGGAGGGCAATTTGGAAATAGAAAACGCCTTAAAGGGGGATGATATGTATTCGGGATATTTCGTATTTAACCCGAATTATCATGAAAAGCTCAAAGCGCCATTGCTGAATGAATTTTTCTCAAGGGATTTTTTCAAAGGCTTCAAGCTTCTTCCTTCATACTGGAAGGTTCCCGTTACGGACGCGCGTTACAAGGGCGCATGGGAATATGCCGGCAAATACAAACTTCCGATACTGATACACACGTGGGATGATAAATATAATTCCCCCGCGATGTTGAAAGGCGTTGTGAAAAAGTATCCCGGCGCTTCGTTTCTTTTGGGACACTCTGGAGGAGGAACAGGCGGGCGGAAGGAAGCTGTCGAATTGGCATTGAACAATAAAAATGTTTATCTTGAGTTTTGCGGCAGCTTTACGACTCCGGCGGATTGGGTGGACACCTTCAGGGAAGTCGGTCCTAAAAAAGTGATATTCGGTACCGACGGCAGCGCGCATGATCAGGCATGGGAACTCGGCAGATTTCTTTCAATACCAGTTCCTGATGAAAAACTCACTCCGGCGCTTTCGTCCAATTTTGCGAGGATACTTTCAAAAGCCCGGAAGCCACGCAGGTAAAAACTATGAATGTAATATCGTTTGAAAGAGTATCAGAAAATCCTGAATTTAATGAGAGGACAAAGAAACTTTTTTATAAAAGTTCCTGTGATGACCTGACGGACTGGGCATACATTGAAGAGGGAAATGAAAATATATGGGTAATATATCTGCACGGACACGGCTCCACAGGAGAACAGCTCTATACCAGAAAAGATGTCGTTGAATATTATCTGCAATCAATAAGAAAAAAAGGTCTTGGCATCATCGCCCCCAATCTCAGAAATAACGCATGGATGTCCCCGTACGCAGTGCGCGACCTTCACGATATTCTGAGTTTTGTAAGGGAAAAGAATAATGCTTGCAGATTTATAATTCTTTCAGGCTCGATGGGCGGGACCGGGGCCCTGATATATGCGGTACGGCATCCGGAAGAGATAAGCGGGGTAGTGGCGGGTTGCCCGGCCACAGATCTGGCGCGTTATTATAACTGGTGTATGACGAGAGAAACT
>Ga0154588_1072_pt1 | contig 26511 bp, 21 predicted proteins | sample RifGroF2_FD_116017 | JGI IMG/M metagenome (GOLD analysis project Ga0154588, IMG submission 116017) | Lentisphaerae bacterium GWF2_44_16
TACTTCAGATGCCTGGCGATGGCGCCTATGGCGAAGACCCCGAACATTTCAGCGATGGCATAGATTATTTTTATCAGCATTTGGAGACACTGTTTGAAAGGATTTCAGAGAGATATTTCCCTGTATAGGATTTTTTATTGGCGGCAACTTCTTCAGGGGTTCCCTGAGCGACGAGGAAGCCGCCATCACTGCCGCCTTCCGGCCCCAGGTCAATGATATGGTCGGCGACTTTTATGACTTCCATATTGTGTTCTATCACGAGGACGGTGTTGCCCATGTCCCTGAGCCTCAAAAGAACTTTAAGGAGTTGTTCTATGTCTGCGAGGTGAAGGCCTGTAGTCGGCTCGTCGAGTATATAAAGGGTATGGCCGCGCGGCGCTCTGGCAAGTTCCGTCGCCAGCTTGACCCTCTGGGCCTCGCCGCCGGAAAGCGTTGTCGCGGGCTGTCCCAAATGTATATAACCAAGCCCTACGTCGGAGAGAGTTTTCAGCTTACGGTATATTGCCGGTATTGCCGAAAAAAAGGCGCAGCCTTCGTCAACTGTCATTTCGAGAACGTCGGCTATGCTTTTCTTTTTATAGTGTATGTTCAGGGTTTCCTGATTGAAGCGTCTTCCGTTGCAGGTCGAACAGCTAACATAGACATCGGGCAGGAATTGCATTTCAATTTTTTTGATGCCGTCGCCTTCGCAGTCTTCGCATCTGCCGCCTTTAACGTTGAAACTGAAGCGTCCCGGCTTAAAACCTCTTACTTTAGAGTCCTGAAGTTCGGAAAAGAGATTTCTTATAGTGGAAAATGCTTCAGTATATGTTACCGGGTTTGAACGCGGCGTTCTGCCGATGGGGCTCTGGTCTATGACGATTGCTTTGCCGATATTTTCCAGTCCTTTTATGCGTTTATATGCGCCGGGGGGGGCGTCATCCAATCCGAAATGCGCGTTAAGAGCCCTTTTCAGTATTTCATTTACGAGGCTGCTTTTGCCGGAACCGGAAACACCGGTAACGCAGCAGAATGTTCCGAGAGGGATTTCCACGTCTATATTTTTAAGGTTGTGGTGTGAAGCCTTTTCGATTTTTATGCTCTGTCCGTTTCCTTTCAGGCGTTTTTCAGGGAGCATTACGCTTCTACTGCCTTTAAGGAACTGTCCGGTCAGGGATTTTTCACATTTTTTTATCTGTGCGGGAGTGCCGGAAAAAACGAGTTCTCCGCCGTGGATGCCCGCGCCGGGGCCGAGATCTATGAGATAATCGGCCTTGTTTATAGTATCAAGGTCATGCTCCACGACTATGACAGTGTTCCCTATGTCTCTGAGTTTCATGAGGGTTTTCAAAAGCTTGTCATTATCTCTCTGATGGAGGCCGATGCTGGGTTCGTCCAGTATGTAAAGCACCCCGACGAGCCCGCAGCCGAGCTGTGTGGCCAGGCGTATTCTTTGTGCTTCTCCGCCGGAGAGAGTGCCGCTTTCGCGGTCAAGCGTCAGGTATGAGAGGCCCACGTCTTTCAGAAAACTCAGGCGCAGTTGTATTTCCCTTATTATTTCCCCGGCGATTGCTTTTTCCTCTTTATTGAGTGGAATGGTTTTCATGAATTCGATGGCGTTGTCTATGGAAAGCGCATTGAATTTGTGAATGGGCATTTTGCCTACGGTAACGGCGAGGCTTTCGGGTTTGAGCCTTGCGCCTTTGCAGGAGGGGCATTCCTGCCGTCCCATGTAGGAGCGGAGGCGTTCCCTGACGGCGTCGCTGTCCGTTTCATGATAACGTCGCTGAAGATTTGCAATCACTCCTTCAAAGGGTTTTGAAACACTGTGTTTTTTGCCGCGTATCCAGAAATCGAAGTTTATTATTTCGTCCCCGCTCCCGTTGAGAATGACGTCGCGCAGCCGTTTCGGCAGTGTTTCGAACGGAGAAGTGAGCATTTCCGGGCAATTGTAATGTTCCGATATCCTGCGGAGCATGTGGTTGTAATAAATTATAAGGCGTCTTGGCCCGCGCCTCCAGCCGGGGATTGCGCCTTGACGTATAGTGAGAGACGGGTTGGGTATCACCAGTTTAGGGTCCATTACCATAAGCGTGCCCAGTCCGTGACATGTCTGACATGCCCCGTAAGGGCTGTTGAATGAGAAATTACGGGGTTCCATCTTTGGGAAACTTATCCCGCATTTCAGGCAGGCGAGAGCTTCGCTTATCTGCTCTTCCGTCCATTTGTTTTCTTCGGAAGCTGCGGGGTTTTCGAACAATATCGTAATTATGCCGTCTCCGTGCCTGAGGGCGAGCTCTACAGAGTCGTTGAGCCTGCCCGCCTCAAGGGAACTGCCTGTCACGAGCCTGTCTATAACGGCTTCAATGGTATGGCGCAGGGTCTTTGCCAGAGGTTTTACAGTTTCCTCCAGTGAAATTATTCTGCCGTCTATTCTGGCGCGGGTGAAGCCGTCTTTGCTGATTTTTTCGATAATGTCCCGGTGTTCGCCTTTGCGTCCTGAAACATAGGGCGCGAGTATCATCAGTTTTCTGTCCGGGGGATAAGACAATATTTTTTTGCAGATGGATTCCGCGGACTGGGCTTCGAGGACTTGGCCGCATTCGGGGCAGTGGGCTTTGCCGATATGGGCGTAAAGCAGTCTCTGATAATCATAAATTTCGGTAGTTGTGGCCACTGTCGAACGTGGATTTGAACCGGCGGAACGCTGTTCTATGGCTATTGCCGGGGAAAGTCCCTCTATGTGATCGACTTTAGGTTTCTGCATCCTGTCCAGAAACTGGCGGGCGTAAGCGGAAAGACTCTCGACATAACGCCTCTGCCCCTCCGCATAGAGCGTATCGAACGCGAGAGATGATTTACCTGAGCCGCTCAGTCCTGTTATTACAGTCAGCCTGTTTCTCGGTATTTCTATGTCAATGCCCTTCAGATTGTGCTGACGGGCGCCTTTTATCAATATATTATTAAGCATTGAAAACCTTTTTTTTAACCACGGAACACACAGAAAACACGGAAAAAATCAAGAATGAAGAAGAGAAAATCCAAGTTTTTTTCTTAATATTTTTCTGTGTATTCCGTGTGTTCCGTGGTTTATCTCTTCTTATTTTCCAGATTCAATTTATCATTGCCGGGAACTTATTTCAATAAGTAAAAGATTGCCTGTAAAATCATTTTTAGTATTGTCATCCCGGAATTTTAGTATAGATTACCGGGCGTTTAATTTTTAAAGACTCTTTGGAAAGACAGAAATGCAGAATTTGAAACTAATAAGGAATTTTTCGATAATAGCCCACATAGATCATGGCAAATCGACGCTCGCGGACCGCCTTCTCGAAGCTACCGGGACCATTGACAAGCGTGACTTTCAGGACCAGGTGCTTGATGATATGGACCTTGAGCGCGAGAGGGGTATAACCATCAAAGCCCATCCCGTAAGAATGACCTACAGGGCTTCCGACGGCATTGATTATGAGCTGAACCTGATTGATACTCCGGGACACGTGGACTTCTCCTATGAAGTGAGCCGTTCGCTTTCGGCGTGCGAGGGGGCGATACTTGTTATTGACGCGACTCAGGGTGTGCAGGCGCAGACCGTGGCAAACGTCAATCTCGCGTTCAGGCACAATCTCAAAGTGATACCTGTCATCAATAAAATAGATCTGCCGGCCTCGGACCCCGAAATGTGCAAGGAGCAACTCGAGGAAATACTTGCTATTCCGCGCGAAGAAGTGCTGCTTGTCAGTGCCAAAGAGGGACTTGGCATAAAGGAGCTGCTTGAGGCGATTGTGAAATCCGTGCCGCCGCCCTCCGCGTCTGCCGACGCCGGCGTCAGCGCCCTCATATTCGATTCAAATTATGACGCCTACAGAGGTGTTGTAACTTATGTCAGAATTTTCGGGGGAGAGCTTACACGCGGAAGCAGGATAAAACTTTTCAGCACCGGGCTTGAAAGCGAAGTCAAGGAGGTCGGATTTTTTTCTCCCGATATGAAGCCTGTCACAAAACTAAGTTCCGGTTCCGTCGGATATATTATTCCCAATATTAAAAGCCCGGCGGACACAAAGATAGGCGATACTGTTACCGATGTCAAAAATCCGTGCAAGGCGGCCCTTCCCGGATTCCAGGAAGTTCTGCCTATGGTTTACAGCGGCATTTACCCTATAGATTCCGCGGACTATGAACAGTTGAAAGCCAGCATGGGCAAACTTCAGCTTAATGACGCGGCTTTTGTTTATCAGGCTGAGACTTCAGCCGCTCTGGGCTTCGGTTTCCGCTGCGGTTTCCTTGGCCTTCTGCACATGGAGATAATACAGGAGCGTTTAAGGCGCGAATATGATATGGATATAATCGCGACTTACCCGAGCGTGATATATCATGTTTACCTGACAAGCGGCGAGAAAATCGATGTTGACAATCCTGTTCATCTTCCTGAAGTTACACTCATTGAAAGAGTAGAAGAACCTGTCATAAAGTCAAGGATAATGGCCCCCAACACTTATATCGGCGATATCATGGCGCTGATAATGAACAAGCGCGGCTTATGCACGAGGACTGACTCCGTTGACGCGCACCATGTCATCATTCACGCCGAGCTCCCGATGAACGAGATACTTATTGATTTTCATGACAAGCTCAAATCAATTACGAGGGGTTACGGGAGTATGGATTATGAAATTTCCGGTTACAAGCCAGGCAAGCTTGTGAAGCTTGATATACTTGTCAACGGAGAGCCGGTGGACGCTTTTTCATCCATCGTTCATGTGGATTGCGCGCAGTACAGAGGCCGGCAGCTGGCCGAACGCCTGAGGGAGGTTATTCCCCAGCAGATGTTCCAGATTGCGATCCAGGCCGCTATCGGAGGCAAAGTCATTGCCAGAGAAACAGTGAAGGCGCTCCGCAAAAACGTTACCGCCAAGTGTTACGGCGGCGATATCACCAGAAAGCGCAAGCTCCTTGAAAAGCAGAAGGAAGGCAAAAAGAGAATGAAGCAGATCGGCAGGGTCAACATACCTCAGGAAGCTTTCGTCGAAGTCCTCAAAACAACGGATAACCAGTAATTACAGGCGAAAACAATGTTCGGACAATCAGCTAAAAAGAAACTCAGGGAATTCAGAAAGCACCTTCTGCACCTCGCGCATGTGAATGATGATATCATCTCCGATGTTTCCAAAAAGAAAATCGATGAAATTATAATCGAAGCCGGCAGTATTAACGCCGGAGATGCCGCGTGTGTTGAAAAATTTTTTGATAAAGCCAATGAGAGAGTATTGAAGGTGTTTCCGAGGAAGTCTTTTCAGACACTGCGTGATTATCTGGATATATTCGCTGTCGCTTTCATGGTCGCTTTCGGGATAAGGGCGCTTTTTCTCCAGCCTTTCAAAATACCCACAAGCAGCATGCAGCCCACTCTTTTCGGAATACATTATATAGAGAAAGACACTCTTCCCAAGCTCCCCGCGCCTCTGGACTACGCTTTGTTTTCAGCGGAAAGAGCAAAGCTTACCGTGGAAAAACCGGGAAGTCTTGATGACGGATTTCGCGTTTATGACACTATGCTCCTTTTTACAAAAACGAAATTCAGTATCGCGGACGTGAATTATGTTCTTCCCGGTACGCGTGAAAAGGTTGAAGAATACTGCATCAAGGGGCGGACTGTTTTTAAAGAGGGCGAGACTTTATGCGACGGGTGGCTTTCTCTGGGAGATCATCTTTTTGTGGACAGGTTTTCGCACCACTTCACTGATTTGCGCAGGGGCGATGTAATCGTCTTCAACACCGAAGGCATCACCTATGGCCCTCAACGGCTGGCGGACAGAGGGTATTATTACATCAAGCGTCTTATAGCTTTGCCTGGAGATACTGTTTCCTTGAAAAACGGCATGGTTTACATAACTCCTAAAGGAGCGAAGAGTGAACGGCCCATTACTGAATTCAATAAAACCTTTGAAAAAATATACAGTTTCAACGGCGGTTACCACGGGCATTTGAACGTAAAAGGCACGCCTTATCTTTCAACGCAGGAGTCGTCTTTCACTGTTCCGGATGATTCTTATTTTGCGATGGGCGACAATTCAAACGCCAGTTTTGACAGCCGTTACTGGGGTTTTGTGCCGCGGACAAATATCGTTGGAAAAGGCTTTTTTATTTTCTGGCCTTTCTCCCGCAGGTGGGGCGTTGTCGATACAAAAGGCCCTCTGCAGGGAAAAACAGATTCTTCTTTCAGCGCCATGTCGCGGCAGTAGATTATATATAGGATAACCTTGTATCTGCTGTTTCTCCGTGTAGATTATTTCTGAAATATCAACTCAACTATTCGGGTACTCAATGTTTTATTCAGCCGCGCTTGATATATCCGCGAATGAAGCGGCTTTCGCTCTGGCGGATAGAAAAACACAGAAGGTTATATTTGAGGTTTTCAGGGAAATGCGGGGCAGGGACGCGTCAATGCTCATGCCGTGGATGCTGGAAACGCTTAAGAAATATTCCCTCTCGCTCGAAGATGTAAAAGAATGGACTGCCGGTTCCGGGCCGGGGAGTTTTACGGGGCTTCGTCTCGTTGCTTCCCTCATTTCCGGGATTGTTTACGGGCGCAATGACGTCAGGGCCAGGTCTGTTCCGTCCGCCATCGCTATGGGATATGCCGTACCTGCAAAAGACGGAGACTGTATAGCCCTCCTTATGGACTGCCGTAACAGGGAACTTCTGCTTTATCCGCTCAGAAACGCGGGAGGGGAAATTCAGGGGCATGGCGAAAAATTCATTTTTTCAAAAGACACTCTTGATGTTTCCGCGCTGAAACCTTTTAAATTTTTTGCCGCGTTTAGACAGGACGCCGCCGCTATAGCAGGTATTATGGGAGAGGAATTCAGCAAAGAAATACTTTATCAGGAACACCTTCCCGTCTCCAGGTTGATCTTCAGCGAAAATGATGGCGCGGAAGGCAGAATAACTGAACTGTCTTATATAAGGCCGGCGACATTCGCCGTTCCGTCTCAAATAGAACAACGCAAGATTTAAAGGAGTTTCAGAAAAAATGAACAGGCACACTTTTAGAAAATGTCTTTTAGCCCTGATTGTAGCGGTAGTCGTGATAATAGCTCTCATGTTTTCACTTGTCATTTACCTGATGTCTTCTCTTATTTCCGAAAAACCGTTGTTGATGGAAAAAAAGGGAATAGACAATGCCGCAGTGCAGTCCCTCTCGAAGAAACTTCAGCCGCTTCTTCCTAAAATCATGAGCGCGACTAAGGATAGCCCTGTAGAAACCATCTCTCTGAATGAAAAAGAAGTAAACGCGTTGATTTACATGAGCATCAACGCTCAGGATATCTATTCCATTTTTATCAAACCCGTGCCGGTCAAAGATATGGGGCCGAGAGATTACAACGTCTCTTTTCTTAAAGGCGGTTTTGTGATCGAATGCTCCAAAAAACTGAAAGTATCAACACCGTTCGGTTCATATCTGAATATGCGTTTTGTGGTGATACCGTCCCTCTGCAATGGGAAAGAGCGTCTTGATATATCTTCCGCCCGAATAGGCGGAGTTTCCGTTCCTACTTCCAGCGCCAGCGGGCTCTTCAATGAAATCTGCTCGAAATTTCAGGATACCGATGAGAACCGAAAATTCATGAAGGTCGTTACCGATATAAAAATCAGCGGCGATAACCTGCTTATCTCATTCAAGCTTGATGAACTCAAAGCCCTCATTCAGGGGTTCATGCTCAATAAGTTTATGAAAACAATGTGAACACTGTGAATGATGTAAATGTTCGAAAGAAAAATATTTGAACTGGAAGGCACTGTGCAGGGCGTAGGCTTGCGCCCTTTCATATATCGTCTGGCGCTGGAAAATAAACTCGGAGGCTGGATAAGAAACTCATCCGGCAAAGTTATACTCTGTGTCGAAGGGAAAAGCCCTGACATCGGTATTTTTCTTGAGAAACTCCTTTCTAATCTTCCGTCATCTGCCCGAATATCCGCCGCTAATTGTGTAAAAAACGAGAAGATAGAATTTTTTTCAGATGTGTTTGAAATAAAAGACAGCAGTTCCGATGACGAGGCCAGGGCCGTAATCCCTTCTGATATGGCGATCTGTGAAAAATGTTCGGCGGAAATACTGAACCCGTCTAATAGAAGATATGCCTATCCTTTCACAACATGTACAGCATGTGGCCCCCGTTACACGGTTATCGACTCCATGCCTTATGACAGAGAACGTACCGGTATGTCCGTTTTTCCATTGTGCCCGGACTGTCTTGCCGAATACGAAAATCCGGCGGACAGGCGTTTTCACGCGGAAAGCATTGCTTGTCCGAGATGCGGCCCTGAACTTTCTCTCTATAATGCCGATGCTGTTTTATTGCCTGAAAAAAATCCCGTAACGAAAGCGCGGGAAATTTTATCGGAAGGAAAAATACTCGCTCTCCGGGGGATTGGCGGATATCAGCTGGCGGCGGATGCATTTAATCGGGAAACAATTGAAACTCTCAGGCAGAGGAAAAAGCGTCCTCACAAACCTTTTGCCGTCATGATGCGGGATGTCTGTACAATAAGAAAATTCTGTGAACTTTCAGGAGATGCTGAAAAACTTCTGCTTTCCCATCAATCCCCGATACTTATACTGGATATCCGGAAAGCTATATCAGAAAAAGTCCCGCTTGAACTGCTTTCCCCAGACGCCTTGACGCTTGGGGTTATGCTGCCAAATTCTCCGCTTCATAAACTGCTTTTTGAACAGTTGCCGGGAGATGCTGTTCCGCCTTTTGAAATGCTTGTCATGACCAGCGGCAACAGGGGAGGGGGGCCTATCGCGATAAGCAATGCCGAAGCTTTCGAACGTCTTTCCGGAATTGCTGATTTCTTTCTCGCTCATGACAGAGATATAAGACTGCGCAACGACGATTCTATTGTAATTTTTCAGAACGGCATACCGCAAATATGGAGAAGGGCCAGGGGCTATGCGCCGGAGCCTTTCAGACTGGGTAAAAACCTGAATAAATCTGTTCTCGCTATGGGGGCCGAACTGAAGAACACAATCGCTCTCGGTTATGATAATGAAATAGTCATATCGCCTCATGTAGGTGATTTGGGGACGCCGGAAGCTCTTGACGGACTTATTGAAATAATCGGGAAATTTCCGGCTTTCCTCTCGAAAAAGCCGGAATTTATAGCTGTTGACCTGAACCCTGATATGCACTCGTCTGTGATTGGTCGCGGAAAAGCCCTTCAACTGGGCGTTCCTGTTCTGGAAGTGCAGCATCACCATGCGCATGCCCTTTCATGCATGGCGGAACATAATCTTGAAAAGGGCCTGGCGCTGGTTTTTGACGGTACCGGCCTGGGGACGGATGGGAAAATATGGGGAGCTGAACTGCTTGAAATTCTTCCGGGGCATTTTATCCGCCATGCGACATTCAGGGAAGTGCCGCTTCCCGGAGGGGATGCCGCCGTCAGACAGCCTGCGCGACAGCTTGCCGGAAGATTTTATTCAGCCGGGATTGAGTTTTCCGAAGACTGGCGCAGGATGCTTCATGTATCTGAAGAGGAACGCGCGATATGGTTTCAGCAGTGCGCGGAAGCTCTGAACGCGCCACTCAGCCATGCGGCCGGAAGACTTTTTGATGCCTTTGCCGCACTTCTGAGGATTGCGCCGGATTTCATCACTTACGAAGGGCAGGGGGCAGTGCGTCTTGAGGCGCTTGCTGTTTCCGGTAAAGATTTTCTGTCTTCCCGAAGCCCTGAAATTCCATTTGATTCTGTGGAGAAAAACAATATGCTGTTCATAGACTGGGCCCCTCTTTTCAGGAAATATTCCAGCCCTGATGCTCTCTCCGGGTATCAGCCGGCGGATTTGGCGCTTGGGTTTCATCATGCGGTCGCTTCCGCCGCGCTGAAAATGCTCGAATATGCCGCTTCAAAATCGGAAATAAAGGACCTTGTCTTGAGCGGCGGTGTTTTCATGAACAGACTTTTGAACAATATATTGCTGCCGGAAATAAAAAAAATGGGCCTGAATGTTCATATACATCAGAAAATTCCTCCGAATGACGGTGGAATATCCCTGGGACAGGCACTTTGCGCGGGCAGAGGATAGCTGCTGATTTTACAGAAATTGTCTTACCAGAAGCCGAAAACTTTTTTGCTTCTGTCTTTTTTGTCCTGATTTACTTTATTGTAATATTCGTCAACGTGTGCTTTTTCATAGTCGTTCAGGATATAGTATGTATCTGAATCGTTTTTAGTTTTGTATCCGGTGGGCTTGTCTTTGACTTTCTTAGTATCTTTTTTGATATCATCTTTTGGGATATCGGTTTTCACTTCTTTTTTAGGTTCTTCCGGCTTCGGCGCGTCTTTTTTTTCATCGGTTGAGGAACACCCGGCGAGAGCGATAGCGAATATGATGATGGGAGAAAAAAGAAATAAAGATTTGATTTTCATTTTACGGCTTCCGTCTGTTTCATTTTATTTAACAAAGTCCTTCTGCTGATCCCCAGCAGTTCGGCGGCCTTTGTCTGATTGCCCATTGTTTTTTTGAGAGCGCGCGAAATTATGTATTTTTCTATTTTCCTCATATCGAAGCAAACGCTTCCTATCATTGAGTTTTCGATGGCGCCTTCCATAGAGGCCCCCAGAATATCGGAAGGCAGATCTGAATTGTTTACCTCCGGTCCGTCGCTCAATATCGCCGTTCTTTCGATCACGTGTTTAAGCTCTCTCACGTTACCGGGCCAGTGATAAGCGCACAGCACTTCCAGCGCGTCCTTTGAGAAAGACAGCTTTTTACCGAGTTTCCGGCATTCCTGCTTCAGAAAATGTTCCGCCAGCTCAATAATATCCTCTGAGCGTTCTCTCAGGGGCGGAATATGAACGGGAAAAACGTTGAGCCTGTAATAGAGATCTTCCCTGAATTTTCCATCGGCGACTTCCTTTTTAAGTTTTCTGTTGGTTGTCGCTATTATTCTGGCATTGACCTTTATGGTCTTGTTTCCGCCGACCCTTTCAAATTCACTTTCCTGTAATACTCTAAGTAATTTTGCCTGCATTTCAATGCTTATTTCGCTGATTTCGTCAAGAAGAAGCGTCCCGCCGTCTGCCAGTTCAAAGCGGCCTATCCTTCTTTCTCCGGCTCCTGTGAACGCGCCTTTTTCATGTCCGAAGAGTTCGCTTTCCAGTAGTTTTTCAGGCATTGCCGCGCAATTCATCCTGATGTAGGGTTTTGTTTTAAGAGGGTTGGACAGTCTTTCTATTTCCGCTGATATCAGTTCCTTGCCGGTACCGCTTTCTCCTGTTATAAGGACGGTGGCGCTTGTCTGCGCGACTTTTCCCACAAGTTTTTTGACCTCGTTCATTGCTTTGGACGCGCCCACGGCTTCGGGTGTGTAATCCGTTTCGCTTCCGTAAAGTTCTTCTTTCAGATAGCTGTTTCTTTCCTTGATGCCTATCCATTTTTCGGCTTTTTCCAGAATTATATCCATCTGGTCGGGTGTGAAGGGTTTCAATATGAAGTCAAAAGCCCCGAGTTTCATAGCGGCGACGGCTTCCTGCACCGTTCCGTAGGCGGTCATTATAACGAAGAGCATTTCCGGGTAATTTTCATGACAGTGCCTCAACACCTCAATGCCGTTTATTTTCCCCATTTTAAGGTCAACAAAGGCTATCTGGAATTCATTTTCCTTGAGGATTTCCAGAGCGTTTTCCCCGGAAGTAGCGGACGTAACGCGCAGTCCTTTCCGGGAAACAGTTTCCTCCAGCATCTGCCTTACGAGAAACTCGTCATCGACTATAAGCACTTTATCTATCAATAGTAGGCCCTCCGGCAATATCCGAATTTAATTATATTCTGCAACGTTAATGCCACTCTCCAATATTGCTGTCTGCGTTAAAACAGGAATATAGCATTTCACCTCATTTTTACTAATATGGTTTAGTTTGGTCAGGCGCAGAAAATTCTCTTTTTTCCGTGCGGGAGGGCAAATATCCTCTTGCGGTAGAGTCGAAAATAACTACAGAAAAGTTACAAAACTGAAAAGGGATTATTCAGTTTCCTCGTTTTTTTTCTTTGTTTCAGCTTCCTTGAGTTCTTCAAGATATGTCTTGAGGAAATGGTTAAAATCAATTACCGATATAATCAATACTTCGATAAAACTTTTCATGCCGATACCCATTTCTTTTACATTCTATAAAAGTCGTTGAAACAGCTTGAAAAGTTACATCATAAGTTTTTCCCGCTCTTTATATCCCTCTTCGGCTGTTACACAGGCCATACTTGCGATACGAGAGAATAACGTCTCGGTTTCAGCGTTGTCAGATACGAGTTCTTTGAAAAAGATTTTTTTATTAAAAAGTAGAATATTCGGTCAGTCAGTATTTTGCTGATACTTGTATGGAAGTTTCCACCTCGGATGAAATAAATACCATGGCCAACCAAAAAGATCATACCATTTTTTAGAAAAGGTACGGCACAAGTAAACATCTTTATTTTCGGCTGATTGAAAATATTCTTTAAATCTATCCTGAACATAATTATAAGATATGCCTTTTCCAGGACAAGTTTCAATTTGAAATCTACCGTCAGAACTTATATACGAATAAGTAAGCGGAGTAGATAATCTGAAAATCATTAGGAATATCATTACAAAAAGGGCAATAGAAGAAAATAATAGTTTTTTCCTCTTGTTTTTTATATTCACAAAAATATAATAGAGAACAAGCAGAACTACTCCAGCGTAAAGAAATACCCCCATCAGAAAATAATAGACTTTTGAAACTGCGTCATAGCTTCGATATGTTAGTGAATAATAATGACTTGCGATAAGTCCAAAAGCTAAACCTATGCAAAGGAAAATAATAGAAAGAAATAAAAGATATTTTTCCTTTTTCATAATATTTACTATCCACTATTTTATTTTAAATTCTATGAGACGGAGCATTTGCCGAAAATTGCTGTTATTTTATGAGATTGTTATATAGATTTGCCTCAGTAGTTTACCTTTTACTTTACCATGCAGTTTATTGAATTCAATCGTAGAAAATCATCTGCTCATCTTATGATAAAAGGCATAAATATCTTTTTTCGAGATTTTTAATATGGAAAAAATCAACTCGTACTTGAATAAAGCTCACACTATGTTTATAATTAATGAGAGTTATTCAAGGAGTGTTTCAATGCAGACCTATGTTGATAAAATCATAAAAATGCTGAAAAAGCAAAATACGGTTACATCTGCGGGGGTTCGAAAAGCCGGACTTTCGCCAAGTCTGCTTTGCTACATGAAAGACATGGGCATGCTGCGCAGGATAGCACATGGAGTTTATATGCTTACTGAGCATATTCCTTCCAATGAAACATTTGTCGAAGCGGCTCTAACGATTCCCGGCGGAGTGATGTGTCTGCTTTCCGCATTGCAATATCATGAACTTACTACACAGATGCCGGGTGAAGTCTGGATGGCGGTTAAGACGGGCAGTTACTATCCACGGAATTCACAGATGCCGATAAAGATAATCCAGCTTTCCGATAAAAACTTTTCCGCAGGAATAGAGACGCACGATGAAAATGGAATCAAGATACGTGTTTACAGCCCGGCAAAAACAATAGTGGACTGCTTCCGGTTCAGAAATAAAATCGGAACCGACATTGCTATCGAGGCATTGCGCGATGCCGTGCGACAAAAGAAAGCTGCTTCCGATAAAATATGGGAGTACGCCCGTCAATGCCGAATGACAAAGATTATGCGGCCATACATGGAGACAATTCAATGAGTAAAGGACTTGTTGAATCAATACATCTGAAACTGCTCAATGTACGCAATGCAACCGGAGAGCCTTTTAATAATATTCTGGTCAAATACGGCTTGGAGCGCCTTTTGTACAGGCTTGAGTTATCAGGGAATATTGATTCTTTTGTCCTTAAAGGCGCTATGCTGTTTTCTTTGTGGCCTCAGGTGCCGCGCCGCTCCACCCGAGATATGGATTTGCTCGGTTACGGGACGCCTACTCAGGAACGGCTGAAGAATATCTTTGCCGGGGCATGTAATGTCAAATATGAAGAGGACGGGCTTCGGTTTGATCCCGACAGCATCATTGCTGACGATATCCGTGAAGAACAGGAATACCCTGGCATCCGCATTAAGCTCATGGCCTATCTGGACAAAGCGCGAATCCCTCTGCAAATTGATGTCGGTTTTGGTGATGCCGTAGTACCGAAGCCGAAGACTGTTGAATTCCCGAAGATCTTGGATTTCCCTTCGGCAAAAATTAAAGCTTATTCCCCGGCAACGGTTGTTGCGGAAAAATTTAATGCGATAGTAGTTCTCGGTTATCGCAACAGCCGAATGAAAGATTTTTACGACCTTTATGTAATACTTGGAAACATGAATCTTTCCGATGAAGAATTGACTACAGCTATTAAAGCGACCTTTGCCCGCAGGAAGATTGCTTTGCCGAAAGATATTCCGGTTGCATTTACGCCGGGATTTCTTGAAGACGGAACTAAGGATATTCAATGGAAGGCGTTTATTAAACGCAATTCTATTGAGATGTCGCTCCAGTTTCCGGATGTGTTAAAATACATAAAAAAACGCCTTTGGTTTCTCATTAGCAATACGGCGAAATAGATCGATTACGATAAGATTGTGTAATTGTAATGTCGTTCTTGAGCTGTTAAAAAAATCGCGATATATTCACAAAAGACGATGTTAATTGAAAAAGGCGGAATATATTTTTGTTTGGACTTATCCGGCTTTGCCGGGATTTTAAGACGGTTGCGACGAAGCGCAACCCTCCACAATTATACATTGACGTACCCTTGGCGTGGAGGCCCGCGGAGCGGGATTCATAATGGCGCTTCGTGCCCTTCGTCAAATCCGTTCCCCGGATAACAATTTTCTATAGAATCAAGTTATGGAAACGAGGTATATGAGAAGAATTCTATTATTACTGACAGCGGCGGCGCTGATTGGGAGCGGTTGCGGACGGCGCGGGGATGAGGACGCGGAACTCTCGAAGCGTGTGCTTTATATGAGCGGTGGCGGCAGAGTGAACACGCTTGACCCCGTGATGGCTGATGACCTGATGAGCCAATACATGACGGCGGCTTTTTATGATACGCTCCTGCAATACGATTATACGGTACGGCCATATAAGCTCATGCCGTCAATGCTTGCGGAAATGCCTGAAGTTTCCGCGGATATGAAGGAATACAGGTTCAAACTCCGCGATGACCTTTACTTTCAGCCGAACGCCTGTTTCGGAGCAAGTCAGGAAAAGGAAAAGAGAAAAATAAGTTCAAAAGACATTGTTTTTTCCTTTCTTCGTCTTGCTGACGCGCGGCTTCACTCGCCGGGTTTCTGGCTTTTCAGGGATAAAGTAAAAGGCATTGAGAAATTCCGTGAACTCAGCGCTAAAGCAGGGGCAGGGGATTACTCAGTATATGACAAGCCTTGTGAGGGCTTTGAGATCATAGACGATAAACGTTTTGTAATCAGACTTTCCAAGCCGGACCCCCGTTTTTTATATGCCCTGGCCATGCCGTACGCCTCGGTGGTTTCGAGGAAAGCGACTGAGCGTTACGGCGCTGAGTTTTCGTGGAACCCTGTCGGTTCCGGGCCGTTCACGCTTCGCGAATGGCAGAGGGATTACAAGATAATACTCGACAGAAACAGCGATTACAGAGAAGAGTTTTTTCCTTCAGCTCAAAATCTTTCAGACAGGGGCAGGCGTTTGCCGCTTCTTGACACGATAGTATGTTATCTGGTGCGCCAGCCGCTATCAGCATGGCTTATATTTCTTCAGGGAGGCGTGGACATGAGTTCTCTGGACAAAGATAACTTTGACGCGGTGGTGGGGGATGACCTGAAGCTTGTTCCCGCGCTGGCGAAACGCGGTATAAAACTTTTGCAGATACCGGAATTTCAGGTCAATTATATAGGTTTCTGTTTTGCCGATCCCCTGATGGCGGACAATATAAATCTTCGCAAAGCAATGGCCAGCGCCTATAATCTGGACGCCAGAATAAAGCATTTCAACCACTGCATAATCCCCGCCAACGGGCCGATACCGCCGGGTGTCGCCGGATATGATGAAAAATACCAGAACCCGTATAAGTACAATCTGGAAAAAGCCCGGGAGTACATGCGCCTTGCCGGTTATCCTGACGGGATTGACCCGGCTACCGGAAAAAACCTTGAAATAGCTTTTGACCAGATGGGCAACTCCGCGCAGCATCGTCAGCTTGCCGAGTTGATGGCGGCGGATATGAAAAAAATAGGCATAAGCATAAAGCCATTCCTCAACAGCAAGCCCCGTTTTCTGCAGAAGGCCGAAAAAGGCCAGCTCCAGTTGTTCAGGCTCAACTGGGTGGGGGACTATCCGGACGCGGAGAATTTTCTCCAGCTTTTTTACAGTCCCAACGCGGGAGGCTGTAACAGGGCTTTTTACAAGGACACGCTTTTTGACAGAATGTATCGCGAAGTCCAGGGAATGCCGGATTCTCCCGAGAGGACGGAAAAATATAAGCTTATGGCGGAATATCTTACCGAAGAATGTCCCTGGATTTTCGAGAGCTATCCGGTTTCCTTTCAGCTCATTCATTCCTGGCTTGAGAATTATCTGCCTCATGATTTTGCGTTTTCCAGATGGAAATACCTTTCTGTGGACACCGTGCAACGGTCAAAATGTAAGGCATCCTTCAAGCCTCTTGAGATGTGGGAGCTCCGCAAATAAAAAAGTGAAACCGCGTTATGGGGTTTGACTTGTCATGCGTGGAAAAATATATTAGTTCAGCTCCAGGGCAAACGGAGCGGTTCAAATGAAAATAATAACGGAGTTAATTGGAAATGGCTAAGAAAAAACTGAAAAAGATTTTAAAGAAAATAAAGAAATCCGCCATCGGCAAGGAAAATAAAAAAGAACTTCTCAAGATGTTCGATGCCCTGAAAGGTGAAATAAAATCCCTCTCCGAGACCGATGCCGAACACGCCAAAAGCATAGCGGCCTTCTCCGAAATATCAGCCTATGAAGCCACCCGAAAAGAAAAAGACCCGCGCCTTTTGAAACACGCCATAGGCGGTCTGAACTCCTCAGTCGATGATTTCGAGGTGTCGCATCCCGAGCTTGTCAGAATCGTCAACTCCATAAGCCTGATGCTTTCCAATATCGGTATTTAAACAGATTTTAGCTAGTACTTTTTAGGTTGCAGATTATACCGATTTGCATATGATTTTCTTATGGTATTTTCACCAGTTTGCAAGTTAGTGAAGCAATGGTCTTCAACCAGAGGTCCACCATTTCAGTAGCAGGAAAACTATCCAACTCCAATGGAGGCTTTCCGCCCAAACGTTCATATTTTCCTGCAACTAACGGATTGTAAGGTTCAATGTTTATTTCAAGCACGTTTTCCAGTCGGTTGGCAATCAGAGCAATACCACGCAAGTGGTCCTGGCTATCGTTTACGCCCGGAATCAATGGACAACGCAAAATAATCTTTGCACCAACGGCATTCAATTTTTCCAGGTTTTCAAGAATCAAACGGTTGTCGCGCCCGGTCAATTCTTTATGAAGCAGTGGATCGGTTACTTTATAGTCGAATAAAAAAATATCCGTATAAGGCAACCAAGACTTCAGATGGGCATAATTTCCGTAGCCGCAGGTTTCTACACAACTGGATATTCCACGCTGCGAGGCCAGTTTTAACAATTCAAGCGTAAAATCAGCCTGCAACAATGGCTCGCCTCCGGAAATGGTCATGCCTCCGCCACTTTCATCATAGAACATCTTATCCTTCGAAACTTCATCGATTACTTGCTCTGCTGTCATCTTCATGCCAACTAGGCCCAACGCCCCGGATATGCACTGCTCCACGCAGTGACCGCAGGTGAAGCATGATTTCCGATCAAAGATATGCATACCGCCTATAAACTGATGGCAGTTGTTCGGGCAAACCTTCATACACTGTCCGCATGAACTGCACGCTTCCCGCCGGAACAGAATTTCACTATCTGTTTGTTGGGACTCAGGACTGTGACACCAGCGGCAACGCAACGGACATCCCTTCAAAAACACTACCGTACGGATACCCGGGCCATCATGGGCGGCAAAATTTTCAATGTTGAAGACCATTCCCGTCATTGTCCCAAACTCCTTTGCTTTGCCTGAAGGATATAGGCGTTCTGTTCTTTCTTCTCCATGCTGTTCCAGAGAACGTTCCAGCCGCAGACACGAACCTGGAGATCGCGGAATTTTTCCGGCTCCTTCTGTGCGCGGCGAAGAGTTTGCGAATCCATTACGTTGAAATGAATGGCGTGACCGAAATTTTTAACATAAGTCATCAATAGCGCATACATAGCGGCAAGTCCGTTGTCTCCGCTGACCTCAGATGGATGCAACATCACGTCCACGGGGAGATTTGCCATAAAAAGAGAGGAATCGAGTTTCAGAACTGAGGCAATCAGTGCGGTTGCACCGTTTTTGGCGGCTCCCTGAGTAGGCGACATATTTTTGCTCAATTCCTCTCCCTTTCGTCTACCGTCCGGTGTCGCTTCGACGTTTTCAGCCCACTGAATGAAACGGTTGGAGGAGTGCAGCGAAACCGTATAGAACCCGCCGCGCCCGTTAGGCTTTCCATGATACCTCCGGGCAATTGCTTCGGTAATGTCCTTCGCCATCTTATCCGGTTCATCCAGATTGTTGCCGAATTTTTCGGAATCGTACAGAATTTGGCGGCGCAACGCTTCATGATCTTTCCAGTTGGCATCCAGGATTGCCGTCAACTCTTTCAGGGTTAAAATCTTTTGATCATAAACCCAATGCTTGATCGCGGTCAGAGAATCGGCTGCCGTAGCGGGAGCGCAAATCCACAGATTGGAATTGTTGTGCCGTGCCCCTTTAGCATAACCGTCCTCCGCCCGCTCCAAACTAGATTGAAACGTCGCCGACAGCATTGGAGCGGGATTGATTTGATCCAGGCGGCTTTCCAACCGCTCGGAATAAGCAATGCTTCTGTCATAAAGCGAAAAAATCTGTTTCAGGAAAGCATTGTAAAACTGTTGAAAAGTGGCAAAATTTTCTGGAGCGCCGGTTTCCACTCCCAGTTTTTGGCCGGAAATCGGTTCGATTCCGTTATGCAGCGTCAATCCGATTACTTTGGCCGCATTGACCGTGATCGGAGCGGTTTCGATGGTTTCGCCTCGGACGCAGTATTCGTAGCATCCCTTGATGTCAGCAGTTCTTGCTTCGGCTTCGGAGTATCCCAGTTTTAGCATGGTACTTTCTATGCACGGTTCTCCAACGAATACGATGCTGTTATGACCTCTGCGAATCATATCCAGCGCCTTTTTTACGAAATCGACCGGAGTATTCTCCGAAACTTTGATTTGAAGTTTCGGACTATAAATTTCCATTTGATCGTATTCATCCAGAATCAGATAGGAGAGTTCATTAACAGTGGAAGATCCGTCCGGATTTGTCCCCCCGAAATAAAAAGGATGTCCCGCCCAGTGGTGTATTGCTGCGAACTGATACATGAAATAACGGAAAAATTCACGGATATCCTTTTTTGTATACTGTCCGGAATCGATGTCCTGTCGAAAATAGGGATACAACACCCGATCCAGATTGCCAAGGGAACGGGTTTGGATTAAGTCGACATACTCTGAGAGTTGATGATAAAGCCATATCTGCAACAATGCCTCGTAGGTGTCGCGGGGCGCACCACAGCGCAATTGCCGCAAGGCGGAAACCTGTTTCGCCTTGCGGGGAGATTCGGAACATTTTTCTGCCTCTGCAACGAGACGATCCAGAAATGCAAGAATAGCCAGGTACTCGATGCGAATCGCTTCAAAATAGTTTCGCTGTTCCGGGGTTGGAGATGAGCGTTGGGCTTCATACTCCTCCGCCCGTTCGAGCAGTCCAGCGAAGCCCAGTTGGAGAACCGCGTCCCAATCCGGGACGCAATGGTCATAATCGACCCGGAGTTGAATCAGACGAGTCCGGTTGAGTTGATCGATTTCTGCTTGTTCGTCCAATGAAAACGCTATCGCCCTTACCTCTGCTCCCCAGTGGTCCCGGATGGTTAGCAACAGCCTCTCCGGGAATGTAGCGATGCCGGGGAACCAATCGTGTTTGGACATCCGGATTTTAACTTGTTCCAGAACCAGGTGAAACGCCTTAGCCTTAGCCAATGCATGGGACAGTTTTTGATCCTCAAGAAAAAGTCGTTGCAGATGGCTGTTTGATTCCTGGGGCGAAAGCCCGGGGCTTTCATCATAAAATGACGGATCAATGAATTTGTGATCAATATATTCTCTGTCGACTTCAAAATCGGTATTCATAACAAGCTACTTTCTATTTTTATTCTCAATTATACTTTGCCAGGATATATTTTAGAATGCCCAAAAACGACAAAATGATATCTTTTTCTGTATATTAACATTGAATTTCCGAATTCTAAATTATATTGAGATAACTTCCACGGAAAAGGAATAAGTGAAATGGAGACCTTTCGAAACAACTTACTGCCATTGAGCAACTGCCTGAATTTAGAGTTTCGCAATTTCTTTTTTGGGGTGAGCGATGGGAAATTTGTCACACGGTATCCATACAACCGTTTAGTGTTCTCTTTTGCTTCGCGAGGCATCACCACTATGAGTGACGGGTCGGACACGGTGGTGTTTCAGCCGGGAATGTGGATATTAATCCCCGCGTTCCGGGAGGTCATGCATTCTCATGCCGGAAGCCGGCACCTTTCGATACACTTCAGTTTATCCGTATTGCGTGGTGTAGAAATACTTGCTTCAATGCATAGATTATTCTGTGGCAAAAATACCAGACTTACCCAAATAGCCAAAACGATTGTTGAAACGCCGACTCCATTACGTTTTATCAGTGGAGTTCAATTGCTTTGCCGGGAAATCCTCTTCGAAGTTTTGAAAAATGACGCTGTTAATATGGAACAGTTCTATTCCGAATTTATCAAGTACGCAAAATTGACGGAATATCTGCATCAAAACTGTAACTTCCACATAACAGTATCTGACATGGCGAAAATTATGAATATGGGGACGCAAAGTTTCGCCAAAAAGTTTTCCGCCGATACTGGAATAGCTCCTGGGAAGTTTTTTAACCGTATATTGGCTTCGCATGCGGCAAAACTGCTGTTCAACACTGAACTATCTGTAAAAGAAATTGCGGAGGAAATGGGTTTCTGCAATGAATTTTATTTTTCCCGTTTCTTTAAACGTCATTTTTGCCTTTCTCCGACCGGATTCAGAAAAGAACATATGCTGGGACAAATTTTGCAGTCGCGGGCGTTCTATTGTAAAAACTCATTCGGGTGAATTTGTATCGGAATGACAGATAACGCATGAAAGATTGCGCACATTCTAAATGCAGTGATATTAGCTCTTCATAAAAGTGTGCAAAATACACTGTCGAAAAAATATGTCTTAAAAATTGGGATGCGGTAGCATTCCAGATATTTTACGATTCCCAATAAGCATCAAAACTCTATTTTCATTAATACGGATTATGATAAAACGATAGATAAAAAAATAAGTAATTTTTGTGTTGAAAATAGATTTGCGGGTTTGTAATCCGGGATTGAAAGTGGTATCTTTTCGGCGATTCATTTGTTTTGCATGGAATGTGATAAGTTAATTTAAATTACATATATCATAAGGAGTTTCAGGTTATGGCAGAAGAACTTCAGGGGTTATTGGAGCGGATACATCAGGAAACCGTGAAAAAAGCGGACGATGAGAAAGATAAAATTATTTCAGCGGCCAAAGCCGAAGCCGCAAAAATACTCAGCACTGCCAAAACCGAAGCCGATGAGCTCCGCAAAAAAGCCGGAGAAGACGCCGTCCAGACAGAGGCCCGTGCCAAAGCCGCGGTACAGCAGGCTTCCCGCGATATACTCCTTTCTCTTAAAGGCGCCCTCCAGGCACGTCTCGCCAATCTCGTGAAGAATTCAGTGGGAAAGGCCATGACTCCTGACCTGATGTCTAAAATCCTCGTTGAAATGGTAAAAGGTTATTGCGAAAAAGGCCTTGGTTCTGATCTTGCCATAGAGCTTCTCCTGCCGGAGAAAGACGTCGCGGAGATGGAAAAACTTTTCAGGGGCAGTCTCATGGATGATTTGAAAGCCAAACCGGAAATAGTTGTAGCTCGCGACTTTCCAGCCGGGATGAAATTGAATTTCAAGGGGAACGATGTGTTTTTTGACTTCTCCGATGAGGCTATATCCGAGCTTATATGCCTTTATGCCGGGCCGAAGCTTACTGAACTTCTGAGTTCTGATAAATAAGCTTTTTTTCCGGGGCGCTTTACTTTAAATGAAAGATTTAAATTAATCGGGTGTTATGTATTATTTTCTTGTAAGTTCTTTGCCGATGCTTAAACGCGATGAAGCTCCTTTCTATTCGCTTCCCGCTTTTATGGGCTTATGCGCTGACTGGATAACAGAACACGAGTATTCAATTCTTGAAAAACTGGAGCTTGTGCCTGTTTCAATTTCCGAAAGCGGGTTTTCGGCCTCTTCCGTTGCCGCGGAATGGTACAGATGGGAAATATGTTTGAGAAACAGAATAGCCAAAGCCAGGTCCGGTGTTCTCGGCAGGGACGCGGGGGCGTTTATGCTGGAGGCCGAAGATGAATTCACCGAAATTGACAAGGCTGTTCAGGAAATTTTTCTTCTGACTGATCCTCTCGAACGGGAAAAAGCGCTGGATGGCATCAGATGGTACAAGGCGGAGGAGCTTGAGTTCGGGCATGATTTTGATTTTGCAAAGCTCTGCGTTTATAAAATAAAACTTATGCTTCGCGAAAAATGGACTGAACGCCTCAAGGAAAAAGGCGTTAAAAATCTCAATGATATAATAAACAATGTTTATGCCGAATGATTTATCTGAAAATTTTTAAGGAGACATATTAAAGATGCAAGACAGCAATAGTGGTAAAATAGTTGGCGTTAACGGCAATATGCTTACTGTCGAGTTTGATACTCAGGTGACACAGAATGAAGTCGCTTATGCTATCCTTGGCGAGGACAGGCTCAAGAGCGAAGTAATAAGGGTGCGTGGAAACAGAGCTGACTTGCAGGTTTATGAAAGTACCGCGGGTTTGAAAGTCGGGGACAAAATTGAATTTACCGATGAACTGCTCAGTGTTGAGCTCGGCCCCGGTTTGCTTACTCAGGTTTACGACGGTTTGCAGAACCCCTTGAACGAACTTGCTGAGCAATCAGGCTTTTTCCTTAAGCGCGGCGTCTATCTTCCGGCACTGGACTATGAACGGGAATGGGCTTTCACTCCTTCCGCTAAAATCGGTGACAAGTTGAATGCGGGGGACAAAATAGGAAGTGTTCCTGAAGGTATTTTCGATCACTGTATCATGCTGCCCTTTTCCTTCCGGGAAACTTGGACCCTCGTCGATGTTAAAGCGGCGGGAAGCTATAAAATCAGAGATGTAATAGCGGTCGCTCAGAACGAAAAAGGTGAAAAACGCGATATTTCAATGATGCAGGAATGGCCCGTAAAGATTCCGATAAGCTGTTATAAGGAAAAACTTATTCCTGCTGAAACTCTGATAACGCAGCAGCGTATTATCGACACTTTCTTTCCTGTCGCTGTCGGCGGCACGTTCTGCACACCCGGGCCTTTCGGCGCCGGTAAAACAGTACTTCAGCATGCGTTGAGCCGTTACGCCGAGGCGGATATCGTTATAGTCGCCGCGTGCGGCGAGCGAGCCGGTGAAGTGGTCGAAATCCTCAGAGAATTTCCTCACCTTGATGACCCGAAAACCGGAAGGTCTCTCATGGAACGTTCTATAATTATATGCAATACTAGTTCCATGCCTGTAGCCGCCCGCGAAGCTTCGGTATATACAGCCGTGACCCTTGCCGAATATTACCGTCAGATGGGCTTGAACTGCCTTCTGCTGGCAGACTCGACTTCACGTTGGGCGCAGGCCCTTCGCGAAATGTCCGGCAGGCTTGAGGAAATACCCGGTGAAGAAGCGTTTCCCGCTTATCTGGAGTCCCTCATAGCCGGTTTTTATGAACGTGCCGGTCTGGTCAAGCTTAACGACGGCAGGAACGGTTCTGTCACAATCGGCGGCGCGGTAAGTCCTGCCGGCGGTAACTTTGAAGAGCCTGTCACTCAGGCCACTCTTAAAGTCGTAGGCGCGTTTCTCGGTCTTTCGCGTGAACGTTCTGATGCGCGGCGTTTCCCCGCAATTCACCCTCTGGACAGCTGGAGCCATTATGAGAGCATAGTTGACGGCAAAAAAATAGAGTCCGCCAGACAGCTTCTCAGAAGAGGCAATGAAGTCAACCAGATGATGAAGGTTATCGGCGAGGAAGGCACTCATATAGACGATTTCGTAATTTACCTGAAGAGCGAATTCCTGGATTATGTTTATCTTCAGCAGAATACTTTTGACGAAGTTGACGGGGCAACGGACAAGGACCGGCAGACCTATGTTTTTAACAAGGTTTCCCGGATACTTGATACCTCGTTTAAATTTGAAGGCAAAGATGAGGCGCGCAGATATTTCCTTGAACTGAGGCAAATGTTCATAGACTGGAATTATGCGGCTTTCGGGACTGATAAATTCAAACAGATCGAAAATGGGCTTGAGGATAAAATTAAGGAGCGTAGCAATGCGTAAAGTATATCACAGAATCATTCAGATAGCCGGAAACGTTATTACGGTGGAAGCCGATGACGTGGCTTATAACGATCTTGCCGAAGTCAAAAGCGCGAGAGGTACTTCCCTCGCTCAGGTTATCCGCCTCTTGGACAACAAAGTATATTTGCAGGTTTTTGCCGGAAGCCGCGGCATTTCGACCGGAGACGAAGTTCGTTTTCTCGGATATCCCATGAGAGTTTCTTCTTCCGAAGACCTTCTCGGGCGTGTTTTCACTGGCGGCGGCGTGCCCAAGGATAACCGTCCTGCAATTCTTGAAAATCTCATTGAAATCGGCGGACCTTCGGTTAACCCCGCAAAACGAATCATACCCAGAAATATGATACGTACCGGTATCCCGATGATAGATGTTTTCAACACTCTGGTGGAATCACAGAAACTCCCGATTTTTTCAGTCGCGGGCGAACCCTACAACCAGCTCCTCGCCAGAATCGCCATGCAGGCTGAAGTCGATATAATCATACTTGGAGGCATGGGCCTGAAACACGATGATTACCTCTTTTTCAGAAATACGCTTGACGAACACGGCGCGCTTTCGCGTTCAGTTATATTTATGCATACTGCTTCCGACCCTGTCGTCGAGTGCCTCCTTGTGCCGGATATGGCGCTGGCTGTGGCCGAAAGCTATGCTCTCAAAGGCAAACGCGTTCTTGTTCTTCTCACAGATATGACTAACTTCGCGGACGCCTTGAAGGAAATTGCCATTACAATGGAACAGATACCTTCGAACCGCGGTTATCCCGGAGATCTTTACAGTCAGCTTGCTTCACGTTATGAAAAGGCGGTTGATTTTGACGGCGCCGGTTCAATTACCGTGCTTGCCGCCACTACAATGCCCGGTGACGACGTAACGCACCCGATACCTGACAATACAGGATACATAACGGAAGGCCAGTTCTATCTCCGCCACGGACGTATTGAGCCGTTTGGTTCACTGAGCCGTCTGAAACAGCAGGTAAACAGCAAAACCCGTTCAGACCACAGAACAATTATGGACACCATGATAAGGTTTTACGCTGATTACAAGGAGACGCTCGAAAAGCGTTCAATGGGCTTCCAGATGAGCAAATGGGATGAAAAACTGCTCAAGTACGGGGATCTTTTTGAGGCTAGAATGATGGACCTTTCCGTCAATATACCTCTGGAAGACGCTCTTAATCTGGGCTGGAAGACTCTTGCCGAGTGTTTCGACACGACAGAGGCAGGCATCAAGTCTGATTTGATTAAGGAATATTGGCCTAAGGCTGAATGAAGAAACTTTGATTAAGGTTATCCAATGGCTAAGATAAAACTTACAAAAACAGAGTTAAAAAAACAGCGGGACGCGCTCAAGCAGTTTCTGCGCTTTCTCCCGACTCTCCAACTGAAAAAGCAGCAGTTGCAGATGGAGATGCGCAAGTGCCAGGACCTTTTACGCCAAAATGAGGAAAAGGAACGTTTGCTCAGGGAAAAGCTTTCCTCATGGATATCGCTCTTCGGCGGCGGCGAAAGCGTCACAAAGATAAGCAAGCTTCTGACGGTGAGCGGCGTCAAACGCGAACGCAGAAATATCGCCGGTGTTGACATTCCAGTCTTCAAAAGCGTAGATTTCAACATCGTTGAATACAATCTTTTTTCGGAAGAAATATGGATAGATGACGCGGTAAAAGCGGTTATGAAAGTTATTGAACTCAAGATAGAACATAAGATAATCGAAGAGCAATACAGGCTTATTGAAAACGAACTCAGGGTAACAACTCAGCGGGTTAATCTCTTCGAAAAAGTCAAGATACCGGGCTGCAAGGAGAATATCCGTGTTATTCAGATATACCTCGGCGATATGAGTACCGC
>Ga0154588_1020_pt3 | contig 26360 bp, 17 predicted proteins | sample RifGroF2_FD_116017 | JGI IMG/M metagenome (GOLD analysis project Ga0154588, IMG submission 116017) | Lentisphaerae bacterium GWF2_44_16
CAACAGAATAGACTTTTATTCCCACCGGGGATTTCACGTCCTGCGGGTCTATTCTCAAAGGGTAGGGTTCGCCCATTATGAATTTTCTTTCCTCAACCTTTATGTCAATCGAAAAGTCTCTGGGGGTTAAAAGGTTCAGGCGTCTTTCACTTGCGCCCTTTACTTTAAGCGAGATTTTCGGCAATGTTTCATCCATGCAGACTATGCCCGCCGGAAGTACCAGATTTACTGTTACGCCCTGCACCCTGGCCATCTGTCCTGTCTTATAGGAAACGGTAAAGAAAACCAGCAGAGCGAAGAAGAGCGCTATCATCTTTCTCACGAAATCCCTTCGTATGATTCCGGGTATCAGTGATATGATTCTCTGTAATATTTTACTGCTGATCATTTTTCATCTCCGATTCCTCAAAGCTTTCGAGCACTTCGTCATCATCAGCTGTCTGTCCCAGTATATTAGTCAGGAAATTTTCATTGGAAATAAGCAGCCCGTTCAGGTAGCGGTATAACTTATCCGCTTCTATATTTCTCTTTATTCTGCCGCCGCAGGCAATGCTTATGATGCCGGTTTTTTCCGATACGACCACAGCGACGGCGTCAGTTTCTTCAGTTATGCCTATCGCGGCGCGATGCCTTGTGCCTAGTTTCAGCGCCAGTTCCTCGTCATCGTTTGGCAGCGGCAGTATGGCATGGGCGGCTATTATTTTTTCATTTTTGATTATTATGGCGCCATCGTGAAGCGGGGAATAGGGATTGAAGATGGACTCTATGAGAGGGGAATTTAATTTTGCGTCAATGGGTATTGCGTTATTTACAATAAATGCCATTCCAATCTGGCGTTCGAACACGATTATAGCCCCGATCTTTTGTTTTGAAAGGCCTATCACGGCGTTTACGACTTCGCTGATGGCTTCCTTTTTCTTGGTTTTGTGGTGAAACGTCGCGCTTCCCAACTGCGCGAAAGCTCTTCTCAGTTCAGGCTGAAATATCACTATCAGCGCTATTGCGAGCATTGTCCACAGATTATACAGGAGCCAGCTTATGACTTCGAATTTCATCCAGTCGGACGCTGTAGTAAGCACTATCAGGATGATGATAATTCCCGCGAGCATGCTTGCCGCCCTTGTGCCGCGCAGAAAGTAAAGGACATTGTAAATGAGTACAGTGATTATGCCTATCTCAAGTATCTGCCTGAGATACGCTGAAATGTCCTGCATGTTTGAAAATATTATGTCCATTTCAGATGCCCGAATAAGATTTGCATTTTTCCAATGTTTTCAAGAGTTGAAAAGTTTCCTTCACGTCATGAACCCTGAGAATGCCTGCGCCTTTCAGCGCCAGCCATGCCGTTACTCCCGCGCTTCCCCATATTCTCTCTGCCGGGTCTGGTTCATTCAGCATATTGCCGATGAACGATTTTCTGGAATGTCCAGCAAGTACAGGGAAGCCCAGTTCCGCTATTCTATCGATTTTTCCGCATATTTCCATGTTCTGTTCAGGGCCCTTTGAGAAGCCCAGTCCCGGATCGATGATTATACTCTCCCTGTGTACCCCGGCTTTTATCGCCTTTTCTGCCGCGGTTTTCAGGAAATTGCTGATTTCTCCGAGCAAATCGCTGTATATCAGGTTTTTGCTGTCCTGCATATCAGCGGGGATGCCTCTCATGTGCATTATTATCAGTCCCGCGTTTTTTTCTGCCGCGGTTTTCGCCATATCAGGTGAAAACTGCAAGCCGCTTATATCGTTTATTATATCGGCCCCGGCCTCGACAGCTGCCGCGGCCACACGGCTTTTTCTGGTGTCCGCGCTTATTATGATGTCAGGGCGCGCCTTCCGTAATTCACTGATAACCGGGACAATTCTTTCAATTTCAGTTTCTACCGATATTTCCGCGGCGGAAGGTCTTGTCGATTCCCCGCCGACGTCTATAATATCCGCGCCGTTATCTATCATCATAAGCGCATGGTCCACGGCAGTGCCGTGCTGAACGTATTTTCCGCCGTCACTGAAAGAGTCGGGCGTAACATTCAGAATGCCCATTATAAGCGTTCGCTCTCCGCATCTGAGCGTTTTATTTTTTAAACGCAAATTTAAAATCAAGGACATAATTCCATCTATTGCTGAACGGGCGGCGGATTCTCCGTATCCGGCGTTTCTATTGTCTGTGTGCCGGCATTTTCAGGAGGAGTCTGCTCATTCTGCTCCGCGTTTTTTTCGTCGTCGTCATCAATTTTTATGATTTTTGTAACGCCTGCGATTTTGTCATCTTCCTTGAGGTTCATAATTCTGACGCCTTTTGAAGCGCGTCCTACTGTTTTTATCTCATCGGAAGGTATTCTGACAGTCTGGCCGTTTTCAGTTGTAAGGAGCAGTTCATCGCCTCTGCCTATCTGAATTGCGGCGAGGACGAGTTCATCTTCTTTTAGTTTTATGCTGGTTACGCCTTTTGCGCCGCGTTTTGTTTTGCGGTATGTGCTTACGTAACTGCGTTTACCCATGCCGCCGTTGCTTACTACAAGTATCTGCGGGCCTCCGAGCTTTTCAGCTTCCTCATCGGTTTCGGCTTCCTTAATTTCTTCGACAACCTCCATGCCCACGACAAAATCGTTTTCAATCTTGAAGCGTATGCCTGTAACGCCCATGGCGCCTCTGCCCATGGCCCTGACGTCGCTTTCGTTGAAATGACATGCCAGTCCATGCGCGGTTGAAAGTATGATTTCGTTTGTGCCGTTCGTGATTGATGCCCCTACCAGTTCGTCATTTTCCCTGAAGTTAAGGGCCCTTATTCCGGCTTTGCGAAGGTTTTTGAACTCTTTCAAAGCGGTTTTCTTAATCACGCCGTTTTTTGTGGACATTATGATATAGCGGTCTTCGCGTTCCATCTCTTCCGGTGAAACTGTCAGCATTGCCTGTATCTTTTCTCCGGGTTCGACTTTCAGCATATTTACGATGGCTTTGCCCTTTGATGTCCTGGAACCTTCCGGTATTTCGTAAACATAGAGCCAATGCATTATGCCCTTATCCGTAAAGAAGAATATCAGGTCATGGCTGTCCGCGTTGAAAAGGTGTTCAACGAAATCTTCTTCTTTTGTTTCCATTCCGATGATGCCGACGCCGCCCCGGTGTTGTGTCCTGAACGTATCTGATGGGACACGCTTGATATAACCGGTATTTGAAACGGTGATTATACAGGAATGGCGTGTTATGAGATCGGCTATTTCGATGTCTGTGGACGCGACTGTTATTTCAGTTCTGCGAGGATCGTTCTTGCAGTATTTTTCCTTGATGTCAAGGAGTTCCTGTTTGATTACTCCGAGTCTTTTTTCTCTGCTGGCGAGAAGTTCCTTGAGATAGCTTATGAACTTCTGGAGTTCCTCGTATTCCTTCTGAATGTCTTCAATGGCGAGGCTTGTCAGCTGATGGAGTCTCATTTCAAGTATGGCCTGCACCTGAAGCGTTGTGAAGCTGAAGCGCTTGATAAGCTGTTCCGCCGCTTCTTCCTTGTTTCTTGAGGCGCGGATTATTTTCACGACTTCGTCAATATTGTTTACAGCTATGAGTAAACCTTCAAGTATATGGGCCCTTGCTTCGGCCTTGTTCAGTTCAAATCTGGTACGCCTGGTTATAACTTCGAGCCTGTGGTCAATGTATGCCTGAAGTATCTGAGACAGATTCATTATTTTAGGGCGGTTGTGATCCACAACCAGCATGATGGAACCGAATGAGTTTTCCATCTGTGTGTGCGCGTAGAGCTGGTTAAGAACAATTCTGGCGTCCGCGTTCGTCTTTATATCTATGACTATTCTTATGCCGACGCGTCTGCTGGTTTCATCGCGGAGGCCGGATATGCCGGTTATTTTTTTCTCATTGACGAGATCGGCTATTTTCTTTACGAGGTTTTCCTTGTTTACGGCGTAGGGAATTTCAGTTACTATGATGTGTTCGCGTCCGTCTTTTTCCGTGATTTCGGCTTTCGCGCGGATTTTTATAACGCCTTTGCCTGTTTCGTAGAGACTGCGTATTTCACTTATTCCGCAAATTATGGCGCCTGTCGGAAAATCGGGTCCCGGGAGATGGCGCATAAGCTCGGTGACGCTGACTTTCGGATTGTCCATGAGGCATACAGTGGCGTTGATGACTTCGGCCAGACTATGCGGAGGGATGTTTGTAGCCATGCCTACGCCTATGCCCGTAGTGCCGTTGACAAGCAGGTTCGGGAAACCTGAAGGCAATACTTCCGGCTCCTTGTTCACCTCGTCAAAGGTGGGTACCATGTTTACAGTGTCTTTTTCTATATCTGCGAGAAGTTCCTCGGCGAGGCGTTCCATACGGCATTCAGTATAACGGTAAGCCGCTGCCGGGTCGCCGTCTATGCTGCCGAAGTTGCCCTGTCCGTCAACAAGCGGTACGCGCATCGAAAAATCCTGCGCCATACGGACCATCGTGTCATAAACAGACGCGTCGCCGTGCGGATGGTAATTACCTATGACTTCGCCGACGACTTTCGCGCTTTTGGTATAGGAGTGGGATTTGGTCAACCCCAGTTGGCGCATGGCGTAAAGTATTCTGCGGTTACCTGGCTTGAGGCCGTCCCTTACATCGGGTATGGCGCGTCCCACGTTTACGCTCAGGGAGTATTGCAGATACGCGGTATGCATTATGTCTTCAATACTTACTGGAATGTCCTTGTTTTTTAAATCATTCATAAGTCAGTTTATTTCTCCATCATTATGTATAGTTAATTCCTCATCAGGAAACGTTTTGCAATCAGATTCGGATAAAATACACCGCCTTCGCTCTTTTAACAAGCTTTTCCTGAGGCTGTAAGGCTTATTTTTCCTGAAAAATAAGTTGTATTCGCTTTTATATTTGACTTCGAGCTCGTTCGGAAGAAGGAAATACCTCTAAAAATAGTATATTTTAAGTTTTTTAACATCGAAAAAAAGCCATTGTGGATTAAATTAACTCTTTTATGCTAATTTAAAGACGGATTTGACAAAGCAAATCCCTCCTCGCCAAGGCGTATGTTAACGCAATGTTGTGGAGGGTTGCGCTTCGTCGCAACCGTCTTAAAGTCCCGGCGAAGCCGGTTAATTTAAAAATTGCTGATACGTCAACAAAGGAAAATATTATGTCGGAAAAAATGAAACTCGGCTTTATCGGCTGCGGCGGCTTTTCGAGTGGCAACCATATACCTAACGCGGCAGCGAATCCGGAATTTGAAATACGCGCTTTCTGCGACCTCAATAAGGCGCATCTGGAGGAATTGTCCGCCAAATACAAGCCATCTTACATAACCGATGACATGGAAAAGGTAATAAGCGATCCCGAAGTGGAACTCGTCATCTGCGGCACGAAACCCGATTTCAGGCTTCCAATAATGAAACTCGCGGTAAAACACAAAAAACACCTTTTCGTTGAAAAACCTCTCTGCTTCAAGGAGGAAGAAGTCAACGAAATGGTATCCCTCATGAACAAGGCCCCAATCAAATTTATGGTTGGCTTTAACCGTCCCTACAGCCCGATGATGCAGGACTTGAAGCCGCTTTACAATAAGAATAAAAAGGGAAATACCACTATAATTTTCAGGATTGTCGGCGAAGGACAGCTTTGGCCGGCCCATCATTACAATGCCGTAATGCGCGACAAGGAGTCAACTATAATTCATGAGATAACCCATATATTTGACCTGCTGAACTGGCTTACAGATTTATATCCGCAGAGGGTATATACCGCCGGAGAAGGCAATGTGGACAATGTCATTACCCTGAATTATCCCGACAATATCACTGCCGTCATAATAGCGGGAGATAATTCCACTGCCGGTTTTCCCAAAGAACGCATTGAGATAAACACCAATTACGGAACTATAGTCGGCGACCATTTTGTTGAACTCTCTGCCATTGGCTACGGAAAACCGTTTTATAAAACTTACGACTATAAAATCGCCGGAAAAACTTACAACACCAGCGGCCTTGAAGCTGCTAAAAAATGTGAGGAATGGCGCAGTTCCGTTACGGAAGAGGAAATCAAAAAAGGTTATTACTATGAGCGTCAGGTAAAAGTCGATAAAGGCCATTATAACGAACTTGATATTTTCAGGAAAATAATCAGGGCAGGGGGGGCCTCGCAGACTGACGTTATAAAAGGCGCCGTTGCTAATCTCATAGCATGGCGCGCCATCGAATCCTGGGAAAAAGCCATCCCCGTAAATCTCGATTTCTCATATCTCGAAAAATTATAGAGCGCTTTTCCTATTATTGTAAAAATAAGCGACAGTTTTTAACAATAATACTGGCTGTAAGAAGATGGTGCCGACGGTGGGACTTGAACCCACATGGGTGTGACCCCACTGCGCCCTGAACGCAGCGCGTCTGCCATTCCGCCACGTCGGCATAACTAAATATTTCTCTTGAGAGCAGATATTCTATATGATTAAAAGTCATTTGCAAGCATTATCCGAAAAAGCTTTCCAAGAAATTTGAAAAAATTCTGGCGTATTCTTAAAAGGGCTGTACCTTAAAGCAAAATTATAAAGAGAGAAATATGGAAAATGGGAAATAAAATATGGGTACCTTTATGTAATACACTGGAAAATGCCATAAATGATCTGATAAAAAAAGCCTTAGTTCCCCGTCCGATAGCGCTTCTGTTGGCGACAAGGGGGATTAAGCCGGAGTGTGTGGACTCTTTCATCAAATCCCCTCTGTCGAGTTTATCAGACCCTTACAGATTTCCGGGTATTGAAAAAGCGATAGAAAGACTCTGGCGTGCCATTCAGGAACGTGAAGTGATTATGATTCACGGTGATTATGACACGGACGGTATAACGGCGACAGCGCTTCTTTCCTATGTTCTTCGTAAAAACGGGGCTGACATACGGTCTTTTTTGCCGCACAGGTTTGAGGATGGCTATGGTTTTACAGCTGAATCACTGGTGAAAGCCATTGAGAATTCAGGCTGCAAAGTTCTGGTGACTGTCGATTGCGGGATAAACAGCTGCGACGCTGTCAATGCCGCGAGGAAGCTTGGTATCGATGTAATCATAACAGATCATCACGAACCGGCAGAGCAGAAACCCGATGCCTTGGCGCTGATAAATCCTAAGCTTTATAAGGAAATGGAAGATCTTCATCTTCTCTCCGGCGCGGGAGTCGCGTTTAAACTCTGCCACGCTTTCATAAAATACGGCAGGGAACATAACCTGGGCGGTTTTACCACGGATCTTGAAGAAATACTCGATCTGGTCGCGCTTGGCACTATCGCGGATATTGTTCCGCTCCTGGGCGAAAATAGAATACTGGTGAAACATGGAATAAAAGTCCTGAGAAAACAATTGCGTCCCGGTATAAGAGCGCTTATTGAAGTCGCCAAAGCCGATACGTCTCTGAAACCTTCTGATATAACTTTCAAGCTTGCTCCGCGGCTGAATGCCGCTGGCCGCCTCGGGGATGCCAACACCGCTCTTTCGCTGCTCAATTCAGATAACATTATCGATGCTTACAAATACGCCGAAATGCTTGAGAAATACAACACTCTCAGACAGGAAAAGGAACAGGAGATTTTCAATGAGGCACAGCGCCAGATTGAAAAAAACATTGATGTCCAGAACTCCTTTTCAATACTTGTGGCAGGTGAAAACTGGCATCAGGGCGTAATCGGGATTGTGGCTTCCAGATTGGCGCGGGATTACAACCGCCCTGTCATCGTACTCACCATACAGGGCAGGGAAGCTCATGGTTCAGGCAGGAGCATAGGAAACCTGAACCTCGTAAACGTGCTGTCGAAATCAACACATCTTCTTTCCCGTTACGGCGGTCACCCGATGGCGGTAGGACTTGGCATGGACTGTTCGCAGATAAGCACTTTTTACGCTGAGTTTGAAAAAAATGTACGTCTGGAACTTACCAAGGAAGACTTGGTGGATCATTTAAATTTTGACGGCGAAGTCCAGATAAACGAACTGGATTCTGAATTTTTCCGTCTCCTCGAACAGCTCGGCCCATTCGGACACAGCAACGCGCAGCCTCATTTCCGTATCAACAACATTGAATGTGTAAAAACTTTTTCTGTCGGCAGTAACCATTCGAGAGGCGTATTGAAGGACAGGAGAAACAATTTTATTGATTTCATAGCGTTCAAACGGACAACCGATACGCTCCCGCGTTCGGAGCTTGATATTATCGTTACGCCCCAGTTGAACGAGTATTACGGAGAACCGAAACCCCAGCTTCAAATCCTCGACTTGAAGCCAAGCTATTAATTTCCTGAAAAGCAATGGATTTTTTTCATTTTTGATGTAAGGTTATTGGGATTAGCCCAGGTGGCGGAATGGCAGACGCAACGGACTTAAAATCCGTTGACCTAATAAGTCGTGGGGGTTCGAGTCCCCCCCCGGGCACCATGAAATAGCCTCAAAAAATCAAATCTTTCTCAGAATTGCAAATTCCCTTGTGATACGTCATTTTACATTACTTTTCAACTCGTTAAGTATACAGTACAAGATTGTTGAGGCTGATTAGCTCAAGTATAATGTAGGATTGCCGAAGTTAAGTATACAAAGCATGAAGGCCACCGTATTTTTTTGAAAATTGAATAGGCATTATTTATATCAATCTTGTGTATGTTTATAAGCAGGTTATGAGTTTGTGTTTGCTATTTTCTTTTGTAAAGTTGATAGTATAATGTTAAATTTCGATACTATGAGGAAAAAATGATTAATAATGCGGATGACCTGTATAAAATCTTTGACTTAGATGATTCAGAATATAACAACAAAGTTTATTTTGACCATGATTTAGGGTTTAGTGTAAGACGTAAATATCCTAATTATCCTGAATGTAGATATATTCCTCCGCAGGATAAGGACGGAAACCCGGATACGGTTGTATTGATTGCAATCAAATATGAAAAGACGGAAATCAAAGACGACAAAGGTCCAATATCTTTGAGAGTATCAACTTTTAGTGAATACCTTTATAAAAATTTTGATTATAACTTTGATGATGATAAATGCCCAACAAGAGAATCCGTTATTATAAGTAAAAATAGTTTTTCCCCTTATGAAATAATATCGATAGGGGAATTTTTCTTTGACCGCACAAAAAAATCAATAGTCGATATGCAAGGGGATAAGTTAACAGGCAAAAACCTACTTGATATTTTATATAAAAAACATGTTGGCTCAGCCCATCCTCTTAGCAAAACACGAATCAAGGTTAGAACTTTTCAAGTTGTATTTTCTTGCCTAGAAAAATTTCTAAGATTAGCAAAGTGGGGTTTAACTTTTTTCACAGGAAGAACCTTGAAAAACGATTTAAAAACCCCTCCAATTGGATTTAAGTACAAACATGAAGACATGCTTTATACAAAGGATGAATACTGCGAGGTCATGGGGTGGAAGGTATCAATGCGGGAAGGAAGAATGTTATCTTTATTATTATTATTATCATGTTTTGTTATATATTGCACGGGATGGAATAATGTATTTATTAGAATGGGAAAACATATCCTTTACTATCCTTTACTATCCTTAGCATTTTTTATTCTAGCAACCTCTATATATGATTTTTTAATGCCACGGTTTTTACTTTTAATTATCAATTTGATAATTAAAATGAGGCTATTTTTAATTAAAAAGAAAATTCGTGTATGATTTCCAAATTGAACAACAATCCTTCCATTAAAACGCGATGTATCGCTTGCACGTTGAGGCATGAGGACGGCGCAAAATTGCACTGTTCAGCATTTTTTGCTTTATGCCCGACTCTACCTTTTCGAGAGCGTCAACGGCATCGAGGACTTTTTCAGCGTTCCTTACCGTCTTTTCAGAAACGCCGTGTTGTTTAGCTATGGTTTCGGCGGTTTTTTTACTGGTGGACATTTTGTCCACTAATAATCTTGCCGGATTTTCCCCCTACACCATCAGGATAACTGCTTATCTCAAGAAATGTGCAATAATTATTCAGTTGATTATTTGCCTTTCATAAACGCGAAGCTAAAGGTTTTTTAGTAACCAAACCAAAACCAGACTATTGGCTTCCGTGTCTTTGCTTTTTTTTACTGCTTTTGATAAAAAAACCTTTTCTCCAAAATTGGGGAAAAGTCACTTCCAACAATCTCATTGACGGTGAACTTGCCATCTTTACCGCTAACAGTTTTGTTAACGGAAAAGTATAAATCAGGCGCAGAAAACTTTCAGGAATTTATCAATGGAAATACCTGAAATGAAAAGTTTCTTTTTGCGCGATGATAATCCTGAGTTTATTTTCACTGCCGATTTTGGGACGGATAATTTTTCAGCCATGAACGCGCATAAGGCGGCATTGGCTTTTCCGTCCACGGGAGGAGACATCAGGGATATTTTAAGGGCATCCCCGTGAATGCCTTTGATTGCGTTTGCGGAAGCTTTCGGCTGTACCCAGCACTGAAGATAAATGCCGCCGTCACGTAAGGAAATCAGGGCTTTTAAATCTTCAGGCTTCACAAGAATCAGGCGCTTATATTGATTGAAGGTTTAGCGCTGTCTGTGCCTGTATGAGACTTAGCGGTTCCAAGGGAATTATCCGGCATACCGAGAAGTTTTTTGATCTCATGCACATCGAGAGTTTCTTTCTCCAGAAGTTCTTTGGCCAAAGTTTCAAGCTGGGTTTTGTTTTCATTGAGAATTTTATCCGCCCTGCTTTTGGCGTTGTCGAGCACTGTTCTGATTTCTATGTCTATTTCTCTGGCGGTCGCCTCGCTGTACTGTTCGACTTTTGTTATATCTCTGGCCAGATTGATATGTTCGGCCCTTTCACCGTATTGGACAGCTCCCATTTTTTCATTCATGCCGAAAGCACATACCATCAGGCGCGCGATGCGGGTTGACTGCTCAATGTCGCTTGCCGCTCCGCTGGTTATGTCATTGAAAATAATTTCTTCGGCGACCCGTCCGCCCATATAGATAGTTATCTGGTCGATAAGTTCTTTTTTGCTCTGAGTATAACGGTCTTCTTCAGGGAGGTGCATGGTAGCGCCGAGGTATGCCTGTCCGCGCGGAATGATAGTAACTTTATGAACCGGCATTGATTCAGGGCAATGAAGCGCGACAAGAGTATGTCCGGCTTCATGATAAGCCGTGATTTTGCGTTCCTTTTCGCTTATTTTCCTGCTTTTGCGTTCTCTGCCCCATCTTACTTTGTCGCGGGCTTCCTCAAGGTCTGACATATCGGCCGCATCCCTGTTGTTGCGCGCGGCGAGAAGGGCCGCTTCGTTTACAAGATTAGCGAGGTCCGCGCCGCTGAAGCCGGGAGTGCCTTTGGCTATTACATCCAGATCAACATCTTTTACAATTTTAATTTTTTTGATATGTACATCAAGTATTTTTCTTCTTCCCTTTATATCGGGCAGGTCGAGTACTATCTGACGGTCAAAGCGGCCCGGACGGAGTAATGCCGGGTCCAGCACGTCAGGCCTGTTTGTGGCGGCAAGTATTATCACGCCTTCCTGAGTTTCGAGTCCGTCCATTTCTACCAGCAGAGCGTTGAGGGTCTGTTCTCTTTCGTCATGGCCTCCGCCTATTCCGGAGAACCTGGAGCGGCCCACCGCGTCAATTTCATCTATGAAAATCAGGCAGGGGCAATGTTTTCTGGCCTGGTCGAACATATCCCTGACGCGGCTTGCGCCCACGCCTACAAACATTTCCACGAAGTCCGAGCCGCTTATGGAGAAAAACGGGACATTGGCTTCACCCGCGACGGCTTTTGCCATAAGGGTTTTGCCTGTTCCCGGAGGTCCCATCAGGAGGGCGCCTTTGGGAATTTTCCCGCCGACCATTTTGAATTTGAGAGGGTCTTTCAGGTAGTCGATGATTTCTTTTGTTTCTTCTTTTGCTTCGTCGGCGCCAGCGATATCGTCGAAAACGACTTTATGCTCGTCAGGCAATATGATTCTGGCTTTGCTTTTGCCGAACTGCATGGCGCCTTTGCCGGCCATTCTTATCTGTCTCGAAAAGAGAAAGTACAAGAGTCCCACGATAAGCAGTATCGGGAGTATTGTTACGATAAGACCGCGCCACCATGTGTCTTTGTTTTTTACATCTACGCCGACCCCTTTTGCCTGTCTCAGCATGTTGTCGAGATTTTCAGAATATATTATGCGCGCGGTGTAATAACCTGTTTGGTATTGCAGGTCAGGCTGCTTCTGCATGACGGGGGCCGAGGAAGGAGGCGCGGGGGGAGGGACAGAGGAGGGGAGATTGGATTTTTTGTATTTTCCTTCTACATAGAGCACTCTGTCTGTTTCAGGGGTTATTTCGACTTTTATGATATTTCCAGCTTCGAGCTGTTTTTCAAAAGTTGACTGATCCCATTCGTCAGTTTTTTCTATGGGATGAAATTTGAAAGCGAATAAAATGGCTATTGTAAGAATTACAAGCATCCATATCATCAACGCCATAAAGGGAGGTTTTCTCTGAAAAGGTTCCTGCGGGTTTTTCGGATTATTGTTCATGATAAATATTTTTTATAATTATAGGTTTATGTTAATAAATACAATACCGGAATACCGGAAAAATGAATATAATCTGTGGATGATATAAATCAAGACAGTTAAAAGAAAAGGATTAAGAAAGCGCCAGCGGGGGTTGCCGAGGGCTGTTGCTTCATTATCATATAGACAAGGAAAACCAGAAGAAGTACGATAACCGCGACTAAAGCTACAACTAAGGCGAGAACTATTTTCTGTGTTTTAGTGCCTTTCTTCGCGTCCCTGGCAAAAGGCGAGAAATTATCCATTTTCTTGACAGTCGATATGCCGAGGTCGGTGCCTTCCAGATTAATTCCAGTTTGCGTTCTCATGACTGTCGTAACGGATTTGTCATCGCAGTCATAAAGGATCTCTATGCCGCCGATCTGAAGAATATCGCTGTTCTGGAGTTCCTGTTCAGTGATGGGAACATTATTGACTCTGGTACCGTTAGTGCTGTGATTGTCGCGTATGGTATATGAAACGCTGTTTTTGATGAAATCGCAGTGATATGTGCTGACCGTCGGGTCTTTTATACAGATATCCCGTTCATCGGAACGTCCAACTGTATAAAGATCCTTGGTAAGCTCAAAACTTTTTCCTCTCAACTGTTCGGAGAGTATTATAAGTTTAGGTATTCCAGGCATCTATCCTCCTGATTTCCACTTGCAAAATATCAGTCCATTATATAAAAAAACTCTTCTAATATAGTATAAAGAAAAGAGATGTCAAAACAAAAAACACATATTATTTAAAGTAAAATTAAATTTCAAAAAACAAATGTGCCGATAAGAAACCTTTTTTTTCAGCTCGTCAGAAACAGGCAAACGCTTCCCGAGAGTTTTTTTATCAGGAAGCGCCCCTGTCTTTTTTTACGGAATTTATGCTATGTTTGAAATTGCGTCATTCTGGCTGGCGGCATAATAATAGTTCCAGCTTTCCGAATCAAGCTGGGACAGAATATTGCTGCTTGAACTGCTGTCCGAATCTGAATCTGAATCGTTCAGAAGGCCCATCATCGAAGACCTCAGTTTTTCCATTCCGATCTGAAGTTCAGCCGCACTGACCTGTCCGTCGCCGTCCGTATCGAATTCATCAAATATGGAAGATGAACTTGAGCTCTCGCTGCTTGAGGAACTGGCTTCTTGCGGAGGAGGGGGCGGCATATTTTCCATTCCGCTGGCTATTTCATCGGATGTCAGGCTTCCATCGCTGTCAGTGTCTATATTTGAAAACATGCTTTCAGTCAAACCGGATTCAGCAAGGGAAACTGCGCTGTCCCCGTCCGTATCCTTTTCGCTGATTATATCGGAAGCCATTGACGCGAAATCAGGTACTTCCTGATTCTGTGCCTGAAACGCGGCCATCTGGGATGTAACCTCATTCAATGCCGCGAGCAGCCCCTGAGAATCCTCAAGGGTTTTCGATAATTCCTCGCTGCTTATCTGTCCGTCCCCATCGGTATCCATATTTGTGAATACCTGATTTATAAAATCCGACACTTGATCTGTGGATGTGCTCTCAGTGCTTGTGGCGGCGGTAGAGCTGCTGCTTTCTGCTTTTGCGCTTTTGCCGCCTGAATTGATCTGAGAGTTTAAAAGTTCACTCCACATTTCATTATTGGAACTGATTGAACTTATACTCATTATATTTCTCCTTCAATATTAAAAATCACCAAATTAAACCACTTCAAAAATCTGTTTTTACTTCATTCCTTTCCTGTCTCCTTTACTTTTTAGGTTTATTTGGCCTGACATCCTTACTGCACAGTTTATGCCATGTTATTGCGGATGTTTAATGGTCTCGATGGGTATATTGTTGACTGTTAATTGTTTGTGTTGCAATTTGCGGATAAAAGGTTGCCCTGTGGATAAAGCTGATTTCTGAAAAGTTGTAAATTTTTTGCGCAGTAGGACACAAAGAATTCACAGTTGAGAAAGCTTTTTCCTGAAGTTTTTTTCTGTATTTGCAAGAGGAGAGATTTTTAGATTTTTTTTCTGAACTGTTTCGGGGTTTTCCCAAAATAGCGTTTAAAGACAGTGGCGAAATACTGGCTTGATGAAAAGCCGAGGGCGTGTGATATTTCCGTTATAGAGCCGGAACTGTCTTTCAGGCGTTTTATTGCCTCTTCGAATTTGACCCGGAGGACAAAGTCGGCGGGCGATATACCGTTTTCTCTTTTGAATTTTTTACCGAAAAGCCCTGCGCTTAATTTGAAATGTTCCGCTATTTCCTCAACGCTGAAGTTATGGGAAGGCCTGCTTAGCGCCAGATTTCTGACTCGGACATCAAGACCGTTATAAAGTGGCGGCTTCCCTGGAGGCTTTTCGCTTAAGCTTTCAACGCTTTCGATAAAAATGGACATTATGGCGAGACGAAGTTTCAGAAGGGCGTATGCATCCGGCTTTCGGCCTTCCATATTTTCAATAATTTTTCTGATTTCTTTGAGATGGAAAAGCATTGCGGGGGAGGCTTTCCGCACGGGATTTCCGGCGTCGGCGAGAATTTTTCCCATTGCCTTCAATTCTCTTTCGGACAAGAAACTTCCTTTTGCGGCATTTGCGGCAAAGGGGTCGAATATTATCCAGATGAGATAACACGGAGCGAGGACTCCATGTCCGACAGAAAAAGTATCACCATCCTGCGTCAGGCAGAATTCTCCGCCCCTTAAAGAAAGCTTTCGTCCATCCGTGAATTTCCACAAAAGTTCACCTTCAGCCATAAATGTCAGTTGTATTTTTCTGTGACGGTAAGTCTTTTGGGGACTGGCTTTTTTTATTTTATCAATGCCGAGTTCATCGACAAAGTTCAATTTCAGCGTTTTTGAATTCAGAATAATCATGAAGAGAATACCGTTTGTTCAATTTTGAATACTGCCGGAAATCAAACGCATTACATCTGAGTCTGGAATATAATATACACAGTACAACATAAATGTAAAAGGCAGAAGATTAATGAAAATAGATTTCAGGATAGATTGGGGATACCAGATGCTTTACAGCCGCCGTCATTACCATCCGTTTTACCATTGGGACGGGCATTTGGAATGCAGTGATTTTTCGGAAATGAAACTCAGTATGCGGGAGTACCCGCCCGCCTGGTGGGGACCTTGCCACAGCGCGGTTGAAACCCCTATGGATGAAACTCAATGGAAAAGCACGACGCGCCGGAAAATCGCGGGTATCAGGGTTAAGGCGGAATGTGCTGAAAACGCAAAATTCAAGCTTGTTACGCTTTCCGGAACTTTCGAATTCAGCGCGGCGGATATTATTGAAAAAGGGCATTTCTCATTTCCTGTCGGGCCGAAATATGCCTTCTGCGCGGTAACTGTCTGCCGTACAGGTTATCTCTGGTTCCGTCCTGCTCCGCGAGAAGAGCAGAAAGTATTTGAAGCCGGGGATTTGGCGCTTCCGCAGACTAATTCGCATCGAATGGAGTTGGCCGTTTTAAAACCTTGTAAAAATTTTGATATGCCGCTCTCAATGGCGTTGCCGGATGCGCATAATGCTCTATGTGAGTGTCTCTGTCATATTCAGGCTATGATTCTCAAGGCTGAACTTCCGGACGGGGAGAATCACGCGAAAGCGGAAATCCCGATGGAGCTCCTTGTAAACGGGAAAACTGTTTCAAGTTTTACTCATTATTTCCGCTCTCATGACGGTACAGTGCAGATGCTTGAGGGCGTCTGGGCACGTTTCCCGATGGATGCGGATATAGAGAAAATATCACTGAAAAACTCTAATCCTGATTATCCTCTTTATATAAGCCGTGTTTCTTTTGAAAGCAAAGTTACAAAGCATCTTCAGATGACTCTTCCGCCATGGGCCCTTGCCGGGGAAACCCTTGTCGGAAAAATTTTTGCGTTACATAACGAAACCGTAAAAATACAAACTCCTGACGCTGTCATGAAAATGGATTTATCGCCGGGATGGAACGAATTCGAATTCAGATTGACGGAAGCGGGCCGGAACGTGAAATTGTCCGCGTCGGCTGGGAAACTGGAGGAGGAAGCGTTTATAAAAACGGTTTATGCGTTGAAGGATGAAACGCCTGAACTTATGGTTGGTTATGATATGACTGTCGTGCCGCATGACAAGAATGGTTTCATGGACTGGCTGCTTGATTACACAAGCCGGACAAGGCTGGGCAATACCGTGGTGTTCAGAAACTTCCGCAACGCTCCCTCAGAAGACGATTTCAAGCGCTGGGGTGAATTTTGCCGCAAACACCGCATTTATGCGCAGAGCGTCAATTTTCATCAGAATGATACCTTTCCCAGAGCTGCCGGAGAATACCTCCATAATGCCGGACGCCATGAATATCCAGGTGTGGTATACGCAAAGGACCCGGAGAAAGACTCCGAATCGGCGGACATGAAAGATGCCTATGAACGCTATATCGCTTTTCTGAAAGACGATGTGGACAAAGTAAAAGCCATAGGTTTGAGGCCCGCGTATGGTGACGCTTCAGGCGGGCACAGGCATTGTTATCTTGCCGGGGCTTCTTTTATAAGGACTGAAACAATGGTGCCGCATACTCAGCATATCTGTTCTCTCGCGCGTCCTGCCGCCGAAGCGCTTGGAAAAGGTGACTGGGGTGTGCATATCGCCATCCAGCACGCTGTACAGCTTTATCATGAAGAACATCATCTCGGACAGTATTTTCTTTCGCTTTATCAGCCGTGGATGATGGGCGCTTCTATGATCTACGAGGAAGACAGCCTGTTCCTGCTTTTCAAGGAGGAACGTCAGTGTTGGGATGATGCCCTCACAAAAGGCAAAAGGGACATGACGCGTGAATTTTTCCGTTTCGTGAAAACGCATCCGCGGAAAGCTTCTCCCGTCCGCAATATAGCGTTTCTTGAAGGCCGTTACGCGGCGCCTTTCAACGGTTTTATCTGCGGCACTGAACAGGACCCGCATTATTCAGTCTGGGGCAAATTCGGAAATAACTCTCCTGAGTGGGGGCACGGACAAGCGGAGAAGTGCCGTCATCTGCTGGATGTCCTCATGCCGGGTGCGAGCGTTCAGCCCATGAGACAGCGTTTTGAAAAGCGGCGTTTCTTTTTTTCCGGCACTCCTTACGGGGATTTTGATCAGGTACCGATAGAAGCATCAGACGAGTATTTCAAGCAGTATAAACTGCTCCTGAATTTCGGATGGAACACTATGATTGCGGGTGATTATGAAAAACTTAAAAACTTTGTTCATTCGGGAGGAACGCTTTTCACCGGGATACCGCAGTTCAGCACCCATGTCAGGAGGGATTTTCTGAAAGATATGAAAGAACTTTCGCTTTGGAACAATGGCGACCTTTCCGAATTCTGCGGTGTTAAAATACTTGGCAGAGGCAATCCGTTTAATGGTTTCTGGAATGCCGCGGGAAAAGAAAAGTTCGTTACTCCTGAACTTTCCCGCATTCCGAATGATTCACCTGATGAAGACGGTCCATGCGCTCTTGCCGATATTGAATTTTCAGGTGCTGAAACTGTTGCCTGGGACGCGGATTCGGGAGCTCCCCTGATTGTCCGTAATAAGTTTGGCAAAGGGCAGGTCTATCTTATCTGCGCATGGGCATACCCCGGACATGAGACATTGAGCGAGCTGGTTTCGTCATGGACTGTCATGCTTGCCGAACAACACCGCGGCGACTCTTATGTGGATGACCCGTCAGGAGAAGTTTTCTGGAATTTCAGGGAGGAAAGCCCGGGCGTTTCCAAAGTGATGCTTCTCAACACTGACTGGTCTTCTCCGGGAAATGAAAAGACCGTGACCATACATGCTGGAGAACGAAAACTCATCTGCAAAGTGATTGAGCGGCAGCCTAAAATAATTACAGTATTACCATCTGCGTTCATCGAGGCCCCGGCGGAAATCCATCTGGAAATTCTTTCCGGCAAAGGCAATCAAATAAAAGTAAGAGCGCATGGGGCTGAGAATGCTTATATTCTTATCCATAAAGAAGATAAAATCGAAAAAATCCCTGTCGATTTCAATGAAAAACCTTTCAGTGATTTGAAACAGAGATATTGACCTTAATCCTGCCTGTATCATCCGGCGCCTGATTTTTTAAGATAAGGCGCTGGTAATTTTCTGCTTGAGGGAGTATAATTTATATGTAATTTTTTAAGTCGTTATGGAGGGAATTAAAATGCGTATTTCTGTTCTTGCTATGGTATTGGCGGGAGGAGAAGGAAAAAGGCTTTTTCCGTTAACCGATCAGAGAGCAAAACCAGCGGTGCCGTTCGGCGGAAAATACAGGATAATAGATTTTGTCTTAAGCAATTTTGTAAACAGCGGGATAACAAGTGTTTTCGTGCTGACCCAATTCAAGTCCCAAAGCCTTATGGAGCATATCATCAACGGCTGGAACATATCCAGCACTCATGGCAAGGGACGTTTCATCATACCGGTACCCGCGCAGATGCAGACACAGGACAGGCGCTGGTATTCGGGTACTGCTGATGCCATTTATCAGAACATACATCTTATAGAAGATTTCAATCCCGATATAGTGGCGATATTCGGCGGTGACCATATATACAGGATGGACATAAGCCAGATGATAGATTTCCATATTAAAAAAGGCGCCCTGGCGACAGTCGCCGCCATTCCGGTGCCGATGCATGAGGCAAATCAGTTCGGTATAATTCAGGCGGATAATGATTGGAGGATAATGGATTTTCACGAGAAACCTGAAAACCCCGTCCCTGTGCCTGGTGATCCGACAAACGCCCTCGCTTCAATGGGAAACTACATTTTCAATTCCAAGGAAATTCTTTCCCTGCTCAGAAAAGACTGTACGCTGACTGACAGCTCGCATGATTTCGGAAAAGACATAATACCATCTCTGGTTGACTCTAAACGCCTCTTCGCCTATAATTTTCACTGGAACAAAATTCCCGGTCACCATCACCGTTCGTCTTACTGGCGCGATGTCGGGAATCTGAAGGCTTTCTATGAAGCCAATATGGATTTGCGTTCCGGCGAGCCGGAGTTGGACCTCTATAATAAGCAATGGCCGATATACAATTACCATTTTGGTCTGCCGCCCGCTAAATTCGTTCATAACGAGGAAGTAGGGCGTGACGGCCTTCCCAGAATAGGCAAAGCCGTGAATTCCCTGGTCTGCGACGGCTGTATTATTTCAGGGAGCACTGTTACAAACTCGGTGCTTTTCAATTCAGTCCATGTACACAGTTATTCGACCATACAGAACAGCATACTCCTGAATGATGTTGAAATAAGGGAACATTGCCGTCTGAGAAACGTGATAATTGATAAGCATGTAGATTTGCCGGAAGGCACTGTCATAGGTTATAACCGCAAGGAAGACGAGGAAAAATATTACGTTGTGGACCTTTATGAACATGACGGCTCATGGCTTACGGTAATACCCAAGAACAGGGACAATACCGAAAGACAGCTGGCTAAAGTTTTGGAACCGATAGAATACAAATAATTATTTATGCGGTTTCTTGATTTTTGTTTTGTCAGCGTTTTCTTCGCGGTATATAGATTTGTGTGCCGCAAAAAGACGTATGGCGTCTCTATTCCTGAGAGATTTTAGCTTTTTCTTCAATCATGGAAAGCTGTTTTATAAGAGGCTTTTTAAGAACGCCTGCCGCGTCGAGGCACTTTTCGGCATCCCTGTATTTTCTGACTTTTATGTTTTCCACTGCCAGGAAGATTGTTTTAACTTCCGGCGGCAAATCCGTGAGATGCTTCATTTTTTCACTGTTTGTAAGCTGGTAGATGTCAAGACGTCTTTGTATCAGGGCCGTTTCCATTTTTTCTTCCAGATTGATATAATCTCCCTTGACGATAACCTTGACTGTTTTTTCACCCTCATCCAAGGTTTCTATTTTAATTTCTTTTCCATTAAGTTTTCTGAAACTTTCCATAATGGTTTTGTTTATTGACGCCAGGCCCTCGACTATTTTCCGGACATCATCGGCTTTAAATTCGGAAACATCATAATTTGCCGCCGCCGCTTTGTACTGTCCTTTGATAATCAGAGAAGATATTTCATTTACGAATTCCTGCTTTTTCTCTTCGTACCTGCTTTTTTCCACCGCCCATTCAGATGCTTTGTTTTCAAAATTCTTAGCCAGCTTCATGCGCTCTTCAGCGGTTTCCGCGGCAAAGGACGCGTTGTAAGCGGCGAGAAGATTAATGGCTTTCTGGAAATCCTTTTTTTCGGCAAACTTCATGGCATTTGCGGTGAGATTTTTCATCACGGCTTCAATGGCAGACTGCTTTGCTTTTTTCAAGCTGCTGATTTGTTCATCGGCAAGTTTCCTGTAAGCCGCGTTGTTATATTTCTTTTTAAAGTCTTCAAGCTTCCCAACGGCGCTGTCGAAATTACCTCTGTTTTTCATGGTCTCCGCGGCAAAACTTGAGACAAGCTTCCAAGAGGCGTCCTCCGGTTTTTCCCTGTGCTGCTGAACTTGTGTTTTCTTCTGTACCGGAGCGGGCGCGATGTGTTTTCCCTGCGCTTTGGGCGCGGTTACCGTGCTTTTAGAATTTTCGAGGTTTTCCAGCATATTGCTTATATCATTGGCGTCGCCGAGATTTTTTTCAGGATTGTAATAAATGGCGAAGAGCAGGGTAATCGCCGAAACAATAACAATGCCCATGAAAACGAGAAAATAATTTGAAACAGTGCTGTATTTGATGTTTTCTCTATATGGCGACGGTTTGGGATGCCCATGGCTTTTTTCATGCGCCTTTTCTGAAACCGTCCTGCCGGCATCCGGGGTTTCATGATAAATGAGGCCCTGGATGTCTTCAATTAATTTATCCCAATTGGCGTAACGTTCCTCCCGCTCTTTTTTCAGCATTTTGTCTATTATTTCGGAGCATTGAGGGGAAACAAGGGGATTGATTTGCCATACAGGCGTATGTTTTCCTGAGAGCTGTGCTTCCATAAGCCTGACGGTTGAGTCATCCGTGAAGGGCGGCTTGCCGCAGAGCATTTCATAGAAAACAATTCCCAGGCAGTAGATATCTGAACGGCAGTCCAGATCTTTTCTCCCTCTGACCTGTTCGGGGCTCATGTACATGGGGTTGCCGACTGTAAAGCCGGTAATTGTCATGTTTTTTACGCTTTCCGTCATGATTTTGGCCAAGTCGAATTCTGTAAGCATTGCCTGATTGTCTGATGTGATGAGTATTGTATCAGGGCTTATGTTTCTGTGCAGGACTTTAGCTTTGTGCCATGCATAGTTGAGGGCCTTTGCCAACTCGAATATTATTTTCAGGGACTCCAGTTCATCGAGTCTGTTCCGCTGTTTAAGTGTTTCCTTGAGAAAGCAGCCTTTCTCATAGGCGGTAACAAGGAAATACATCCCGTTGAATTCCCCGGCCTCGTATGCGCTTAATATGTTTGAATGCTGGATTGACGCTATCAGTTTGGTGCTCTGGATGAAGCGTTCAATCTGTTCTTTGGAAATATTACCCCTTTGCGGCAGTATTTTTATAATAATCTTGCGGGAGAGGGAGAGGTGTTTGCCAAGGTACAAGTCTTCCCCCAGGCTTCCCTCTGAAAGTCTGTTCAATACTTCAAATTTCCCGTCTATTACAGTGCCCGGTTTCAGTTCGGGCCTGAGATTCATCATAAAATCAATCTCCCGTTTATGATATGGTAAAATATATTTAATCTTTGGGAATAATCAAAATGATATTCGAATAAATATCTCAGATTAAAGTTTTTAAAGACAAAGAAGACTCCCTGGGAGACCCCTTGATATAGTAAATATGAACAGCTATTGTATCGAAAGATCCTGTTACAGTTCATAAAACTGCCGGATATTTAAAGAATCGAGATTTTTCGTGATCTTTTTCAAAAATAAAAATAAGGCTTCCTCTATTGGAGGGCCTGATAATTCTCCGGGTGATAAGGACTTGAGATCGAATTTGCCCCTTCCTGAAACTCCGCCTTCCGTCTCATGGCAGCGTAATCTTGTCTTTGTATGGATGGCCCAGTTTCTTTCCATAATGGGTTTTTCTTTCGGAATTCCCTTTGTCCCGTATTTTTTTCAGGAGGAGCTTGGCGTCAAGGCTGATGATCTTGCCATGTGGGTAGCGCTTTTCGGAGCGGCTACGCCGCTGACCCTTGCCATATTTTCTCCTGTTTGGGGTGCTCTTGCCGACAGGATGGGCAGACGTCCGATGCTTTTGCGCGCGTATTTCGGAGCGAGCATCATACTTACGCTCATGGGAACGGTGACAAGTCCGATATGGCTTATAATTCTGAGGCTGGGGCAGGGGGTTCTTACCGGAACTGTAACCGCCTCTCAGGCGCTTGTTTCGACACATACGCCGAATCACAGAAGCGGTTTGGCGCTGGGGTCTCTGAACAGCGCGGTTTTTTCCGGTGCTCTCATGGGGGCTTTTGTGGGCGGATGGACGGCGGAGCTGTTCGGTTACCGGATAGCGTTTTATTTTTCGGGTTTTGTGATGCTTATCTCAGCGTCTCTGGTGTTTTTCGGTGTCAAGGAAGTTTTCCACAGGCCGCCGTTGCCTGAAAAATCCGGGGGCATATTTGCCGGGATAAAGCCAAGCGTGGGACAGCTCAAACTTGCGCTTCCCATACTTCTGCTGATGACGGCGGTAATGTTTGCACGGCAGTTTGACGCGTCATTTGTGCCGCTCCTTGTTCAGCAGATACACGGGAAAATCGAAGGCGCGGCCCTTCGTACCGGAATGCTTTTCGCTCTTTGCGGATTGGCCGGTGTCTTTTCCGGGGTTTCTCTCGGATGGCTGGCTGACAGGGTTTCCCCCGGCAAAATAGGCAAATGGTCGGCTTTTTTTGCCGGACTTATGATGCTTCCGCAGGCGTTTGTTTGGAGTATGGGCCTGCTTTTTCCCATACGTTTCCTGATGATTTTCGCGGCTGGAGGCCTTGATCCAGTGCTCCAGATATGGCTTTGCAAGATGACCCCGGCTCAGAGCAGAGGCCTGATTTTCGGATGGTCGGCCACGGCGCGTGCCGTAGGATGGGTATTTGCTCCTTTGGCCGGAGGTCTTGTCGCCGGGGCTTTAGGCATCAGGTATATTTTCCTTATCGGGCCGTTCTTCTATTTTACACTTATATTTCTCATATCCATAACAGTCAAAAAAATAGAAAGCAATTCAGGCGGAAAAGTCCCGCCCGACACTCCAGTACCGCCGGAGATGATAACGGAAAAATCCGCCTGACAGATGGGGCGAAGCCCTGTTTTTCCTGCCCCAGGCGAAGCTGAGGAACTGTACGGAATATCCAGAGAATCTTCACGGCCGTTTACTTTTGAAGCAAGGCTTCGCGGTACTGTTTTATTTCTATATCCAGAACGCTGCGGGTATGTTTGATTTTCCATTGCAGATGAGCGGCGTCTGTCATGTACTCCATGCTTGGTTCCCAGCCGAGGCGCGAATCTCCTTCGACTGCGGGAATTGTATCTTCCGTGTTTTTAATTTCTTTTTCGGCGAGTTTTACCATTTCGTCGAGGAGTCTCAATAGTTTTGAGGGTTTGCTTTCGACGAAGAGCTTCTGGTTGAGTTTCCACCAGTTCTTTATATTGATTACGGTCTGAATGGTGTTCTGCATGAAAATCCCCATACATAACATTCTTTCGGCTTCTTCCTTTTTAGAAGCCGGAGTCAGTGAAACCGCCTTTTTCAGAAACTCGGTCCCTTTTTTCCAGAGAGAAAGCATTTTTTCCAGAGATTTGATTTCCACGTCCACGCGGACGGGGCCGGGGGAATATCTTTTATCTTCAAACGGATGGTACATAGTCTTTACAATTGCGTTTCCGAAGTGCGCGTGTTCGGCGCAGGGCAGGGGTGTTTCGCGCGAACCGAAAGTCTTGCTTATATCCGGATGAAAGACGAAAGGATACGAAGGCCCTATCCTGAAAGGCCCGTACTGATCTTCATTTGTCGGGATGTAGTAATTAATGGCCTCGCTCCATTCTTTCCATGCTTTCAACGCATACTGTGCGCCTTTCGCGCCGAAATCCCTGACGGCTATTTTTTCGAGAATTTCATCGGCATTTACGGATGGAGACCAGTAATTCCACTTTACCATTTCGCTGACGAAAGACGGTATCCAGCCGTAGTGATGGCATTCCATAAGTCCTGTCAGATTCCACTTTTTATTTGCGTCCGCAAGGGCCTTGCAGCGTTTGTTCCATTGCCATGGCACTGGGATGTACGGAACTACTCCGAAATCCCATGTCATGCCGCCGGTATTGCACATCGTGTAAAGACGGATTTTTCTTTTGCTTGCCTCTTTCGCTTCGCTTACGAAATACTCGCCGGGACCGACATAAGAGATAGTATAGTCCACGCATGTATGTACCGCGTTTTCACGCTTTATCTGCTCGAACATTTCAAACGTTACCAGCAGGGAAACATCATCTGGCATGGAGCGTATCAGGTCGAGCCTGTCCTTTTCGGGCGCCCAGCCCCAGTTGTAAGTCCAGAAAACTATATCGGCTGCGGGGCTGTATTTCCGAACACTTTTCTTAATCATATTTATCCATGACGGATAGTCATAACACGGCCACCAGCCTGGACTGGGTTTGCCGGAGGGAATGCCGTCGGATGGTTTTTCCCAATAGAATTTGCCTGTGGTATTTTTTGTATCCTTGCTGGGAAATTCGCAGGATTCTCCGACCATGACAATGCCTTTAGCTCCTGGACATGCCTTGAACAATGCCCCGTAAGTGCTGTCATAATATTCGTCCGCGCCTTTTTCCTCAGGGTGCTTTAAACTCTTGAGATAACTGTAAAAATAAACGTCCAGTCCGAATGACGCGGCGCGTCTTATCAGATCGTTGAAATCAAGATAACCCGCTGTAGTTTTGTCAACGCCTTTGGCGAAGACAAGTATGGCATCCATGCCCGAATGTGCCATAGCGTTAAGGTGCGCGTCGGGAAAACAGTCAATGCCCCAACCCGAATGCGTCATTCGCGGAGAGAAAACGGGACATCTTACACTATCGCATTTTTCCACTATGGGCGCTTCGCGGAAGTTCATTATGTCTTCAAGATAAAACGAACCCTGCGCCGCGCCTCTGTCTTCATTGCCGCATATTATTATATTCGAGGAAGAGACTTTTATCCCGTAGCTTCTCGTGACGGATAATTTGGGACCGAATTCAGGAAGCTCTTTTTTAGTCGCCAATACTATGCAGTTTTTTTCTTCCTTCACGGAAGCGGCTTTTTTTAAGAGCACTGAAACGTTCATGCTCGTGAAAAAATAATCCTGCAAATCCTTAGCCGCGTTGATTATGACGTCAGAGGCCTTTTTACTGATTATTATAGACCATCCGTTTTCAACGGCAATATCATTTTTGCCGGGCGTAACATTATAATCGCGCCTGTCTGCCTTGTGAACCTTATTAAGCCTGTCCCTGAATTCGTAGTTCCGTTCTGTTTTCATAAGTTATATCCGGTGATGGTTATTTACGTTTTGAATAGTTTGTAAATATACTCCATCACCGGCATTTTAACCAGCAATTGTGTTCTTTTAATCAATGGCTTTCAGCATAAGGCGATGGAAGAACCTGAAACTCAGTGAAGGAGTTTTCATCCGCTCCACCCATTTTATCAAGCCATAGATAAAGTTTCCATTTGCCGAGATCAAATACGCTTGTATTGAACCATAGGATATTATCGCCGCCGGATTTAAGAACTGTATTGGGTATCTCGATTGTTTTATTATTTTCCGATACGGCTTTCATGCAAAGCGGATATTGCAGTATATCCGAATCACTTACATTAGCGTGGATGCGCAATTTGAGATCGTCTCCGGAAATTACTTTCATCGGAGGAGCATTTACGTCTACCGATTTTCTTATTTCCGAGATA
>Ga0154588_1071_pt2 | contig 26135 bp, 29 predicted proteins | sample RifGroF2_FD_116017 | JGI IMG/M metagenome (GOLD analysis project Ga0154588, IMG submission 116017) | Lentisphaerae bacterium GWF2_44_16
ATGATAACAGCAAGGAAAATCCGCCAGGCGCTGCGTGAAGTGATAATCAATTCCGCGATAATAAGCAAAGATGATATGGCCTATGAAGGCCGGACTTTTAAGCCGGATGGGAAAACACTTTGGCTCCGTGAAACCTACATGCCCGTAAATGAAACCCCGGCCGCGGACAATACCCCTCAGAAATCCGTGATTATGCGTTATGACGTTTTTGTCCCCGCCGCGTCCGGAACGGAAATAGTTGAAGACTTCGCGGAGAGCTTCAAGGCACTGTTTGATCCCGAAAAGAATCCCATCCTTTACGATGATATCCAGATAGTGATTTCCACCGCCGAAAGCCTGAATGCCCGGCCTGAACCGAAATGGTATTCAATCCCCGTCCAGATAAAGCTGAATGCTTGGCAGATATAATTTCCCTCACATAAGTCCTATTTGCCTTATCCGTCCCATTATCCCTTTAGTTGACAAGTTTTGTATCTTTCAGAAACCTTTTAATTAACAGGAGATTCAGTAATGAAAGAGAAAAGCGGCTATAACATTCGCGTTACCTGCACACAGGACCCTACTATCGTTTTCCCATGTACGGCTAAACAGCGCCCGGGCATAAAGCTGGAAGATAAAATCGACACCACTACCGACCAGAGTTCAGGTGCAAAAGATTTTGAGCCCGGCGATCTGATAGAAATAACTGATGCTCAGATTACTGTTACCGACGATTGGAGCATCGAACAGAAAATCAAGGCGATACTCGGAACAAAAGGCATAATCACTTTTGCGAGTTCTGTTTCCGGTAAAAGTGTCGCTTATCAGAATGCCTGGTTTACGTCATACACTCCGGATAATGTAGAAAATACAGCAAAGCCGACTGCTACGATTACAATAGCATCTGGCGGCGGAGCAAACGGCCTCCCTGCGCTTTCCTAAAAATTTATAACTGAAAGGATTTAAAAATGTATGCTACAAAAGATGATTTGCTTTCCGGCTGCCTTGCTGAAATGCCTGTAAAGGATTTTACCCTCAGCAATGGCCAAACCGTAAAAATAAGGGCCCTCAAAGGCTCGACGCGCACGGTCATGGCCGACCATCAGTCTACGAGTGACAAAATACAGACTGGCCTTGCGGAGGGCCTTGTAGAGCCGCGTTTGCTTCCCAAGGAAATCCGGAAATTCATTGATTACAATGCTGACATTGCTCTCGAAATTTTCCATGAGATAGCGCAATTCTCCGGAGAGTATTCCACCGCGGAAAAAACCGAGAAGGAAACCGCGGAAAAAAACTGATGGAGCGCCCTGAAACAAGGGCGCTTTTCGATTTAGCGGAGATACTCGGACATCCTCGGCCTTTTGAATTGGAAAAAGAAATATCGCATCGTGATTTTATATGGTGGCGCGTCAGGCAGGATTTGGAATTGACCCGCTTCCACAAAAAGTATGAGTATTATGCGGCTGACCTGATAGCGACAGTTAAAAATATGTTTTCAAGTAATCCAAATGCGACAGTGGAAACGGAGCTTTTAAAATTTAAGGCGCCATCAGATCAGGAAGAAGAGGCTTTCGGGCAGATGAACGATGATGAAGCATTTATCGATGCGGTAGGTCAGGTAAATAAAGTGAGAGGTTTTGAAAAATGAGCATGGATTTTGCCACATTGGTTTTGCAGTTGAAAACAAGTTTATTCAACAATAAACTCAATGAATCAAGCAGTAAGCTTGAAAGGTTCGCGTCAACGGGAAACCGGCTTATTGCCGGTTTCGCGGCAGTCTTCACAGCGTCAAAAATCACGGGCTTTGCAAAAGAAGCTATGAAGCTGGCTTCGGACGCTCAGGAAACATATTCAAAGTTCGATGTCGTTTTCGAGCAGGTCGCTTCCCAGGCAAATAAGACTGCTGACTCTTTGGCTCAAAATTACGGCATGGCTGGAAGCACTGCGAGAAAGCTTCTTAGCGATACCGGGGATTTGCTTACCGGCTTTGGTTTTGCTGATAAAGAAGCCCTGCAGCTCTCCGATACCGTCAATAAGCTTGCGGTTGACCTCGCGAGCTTTTCAAACTATTCAGGCGGCATTGAAGGCGCGAGCCGCGCCATCACAAAGGCTATGCTCGGTGAAACTGAAATGGCCAAATCCCTTGGCGTGGCCATCAAGAGCGACACGAAGGAATTTCAGGACCTTGTCAAACAGAAAATGGCGGACAGGGATGTAACCGAACTCCAGGCAAAAGCATTGGTTGTTCTCGATACCGCTTTAAAACAGACAAAAAAAGCACAGGGGGATTTTGGGCGGACACAATACAGCACTGCCAATCTTACACGGCAGTCCGAAGAGGCTTGGAAAGGTTTCAAAGAAGCCCTGGGAAAAGTTTTGCTCGAAGCTCTGAACGTAAATAAAACCCTGATGTCAACAATTGATGTAATCAAAAATCTGACTTCCGCTGTAAATGGCAACGGCAGTGAATGGGCTTATGTTTTTCAGGAAATCAAAATTTATGCCATGAGCGGCATTAAAACAATCGCCGCCGTATTGACCCCCTTCTGGAATAGCGCCGCTTCCGGCGTTATGAACTTTTGGAATCTTTTCAAGACTGCCGGTGAAAATATAAAGAACGTAATGTTTTGGCTCGCTGAAAACTGGGATAAAATTTGGGATAATATGCTGGACATTGCAATTGCGGCCTCAAAAGATATGCTTGTCAATTTTACTTTAGTTCCGCGCATCATGATAGGCAATGCCGTCGAATGGGGAAAATTGTTTTTCAAAAATTTTACTCAGCCGTGGAATGCAAAGGAAAATTTCTCGGATTTTTTTGACAGTGCAATTCAGCAGGCAACAGAGAAATTTGCCAATTCAGGACTTAAAAACCTCGAAAAAGTAAGGGAAAAAGCCGGGATGACGGAATTACCCGAACTGAAAATAGCGGATTTGAAAAGCGATTGGCAAATACTCATGGAACTTATTAAAGACCTTCAGAAAATTCCCGGCGCGATAAATGATATAAGCGTTGAAACCGACGAAAAAATCAAGAAACTCTTTGAAGATAAAATGGCACAGGTAAACGCGGGCACGGACGCTAATATGCAAAAGGCCGTACAGGAAAATAAAGAAGGGCCCAAGGCCCGCGTCGAGACAACCGTAGCGGATGCCGTCCGGCAGGGTTCTTTCGAGGCCTTGAAGCTTGAGAACATGACGATTTCCAAGCCTGACCAGAAAACGCTTGATTATGCCAAGAAAACCGAGGAGCATACAAAGAAAACCAGCGAGTCCCTTGTAAAGCTCCTGAATAAAATTACCGAAAGCGGCACCATGACTTTAGTCGATGCCGAGAGCCAATAGCCTCTTTTTTATCCTGCCCGTCTGATTTTCGCCGCAACAAAGTGAGCGGCCCTACAAAAGACACTTCGTGTCCTCCGTGGGTTGACATCTTTCCCTTTCTTTAACTCTGAACGTTTAACCCTTCGCAAGCCACGAAGTGGCATTATAAATCGGACTCCGTCCGTGAGCGAAGACAATAAAAGGAACTTCGTTCCCATGAGTATTACATACAAAGGCGCGCGCGACGGCGGCACATCATTAAATCAGAATACACTTTCAGTAAGAAGAATTCTTGTTTTTTATTATACGGCGAAGGAGACAAGTCTTGATGTTTACGCTCAGCCGCAAATACCGGCATCCGGCGCGGCACATCCCGCTTATCCGGCGCTGACCTGTTCGGAAATCTCCATTGCCAAGGAAAACGGCACTGTCGGCGGTACTTATCTGGTAACATGCACATATTCGGCTGACGCTTCAAACGGCACGATAGATTTATCCGGCGATACCGCGCCCTGGGATTTGAAGCCTTATAATTTCTCAATTCAGCCCGTGGACAATGTGGTCCCGTTTACCAAGGCTTATAAGACAGGCGATAAACAGGGAGCGCCGTCCAAACCGGTTGTTTCATCTTCAGGCTTTCCGCTTTCCGCGCAGACGAACGAAGCAAACAAAATGTTAAGATTTTCCTATAACCTCAGATATTTTGCCAACAGCTGGATTGACGCTTACTATGACACGATAAACAATTCTTACCTGATGGTCTGCGGATATCCGTTCCTTCCCGGAAAAGGCCTCCTGCGTACATTGTCCCCTAAGTTTCTCCGGACTTATGACGATGACGGCACTGTCAAGTGGGAATATTACCAGGTCGATATCGAAATAGAAATCTGCAAAAAGGGCTGGGTGCAGAAGCTTGCCGATGCCTCATGCTGGTTTCTGGAAGCGGATGGAGAAGGCGCCCTTAAACCCAAGCGCATTTGCAGACTCGAAGATAAAGATAATGTCTATTATGGTTCTTATGGCAAGCTGACAGACGCTCATCCATCCCTCGGAGAGCCTTCACCCGTTGACGAACCTTTCCCTCTGAATGGTTCCGGGGGTATTGCCGCTTATGACGGAGAGACTGGAAAATTTAAAATTACTTATCTCCCCTTTGAAGAAAAATACGCCAACAGCTGGGGCGGCCTCAGCCTCCCGAAAAACAGATAAGGAGCTTGTGTCATGGCAAATCAAAGAGTTCTTTCAGCCACCCCCTACGCGATAAACGCAATCCGCAAAGCCGCGAACCTCCCCCGCAATATGCTTCCCGCCCCCGGACAGCGACGCCCTATATATATGCCGTCAAAGGCAGCCGGTTACAACGGTTATTTTAAAGTTACAAATACTTCTGAGGGCGAATCCCTTTCTGTTACTGTGGCACTTGGAAAATGCAGAATTAATACAGCTGGATTTACGGTTGTGGAAACGGCAGTATCAATAACGGGCAGCGGTTATGTATATCTTCAATCACAGAAATATGAAGATGGAAGTATCGATCCTCCTCAAATTCTTTTTGCCGAGTATGAAGACGATTCCGAAAATCCCCCGGCCGTTGTAGAGGGCTACTGCAAAGAACCCCTCGCGCAGATTATTGTAAACGAAGACGGAGACGCCATCGAAAATATCATCCAGACTCAATACGGCTTTTTAAAAACTTTTATATTTGGGGAATGCATATCATGAGTACACCGTGGATGAATAAAAGAACTCGCACTCCGATTGCCGCATACGATGAGAACGGCAAATTCCTGCATCCTATAATGTGCGATACCTGCCCTTGTGACGGCCTCTACCCTATCAGTGTTTTAGGTCTGAATTTTTTAAAAAGTTATATCGGTAGCATTGAACCGAATGTTTCCGGAGGCACAATGCACAATACACTTTGGGTTCCTATGACACCGGAATTTAGCGACGGGACTCCCCGGGGCTGGCAGCCTGCTAAATTTCTTCCTGACGGAAGCTGGCAGTCTGGATACTGGGAGGAAACCAGCCTGTCTCAATTCTGCGATTGTTCATCTATATATAATATTGGATGGTGGGGCATTGAAAATTTACAGCTTGAGAAAATGCAATTTACTCAGCCGTCATGGTTTCTGAAATGTATGGGGCCGGAACCCCTTCCGGATCGCGAATATTGTACGCTTGACAGGGATTTTGGGATTGTAACCGAATTCGGCTCGGTTATCAGTTCGTCCGGCTCTGCCGGGACGGTTAAATACATTATCAAGGACAGATACGGAGAGATGATTGGATACAGGACATTTACCTTCGACAGCGTATCCGTCAGAGGCACATGGCCTATAGATTGCAGTAAACCCTCCAGCTTTCCGGAATTCGGAAAATACGGCAATCTCAATGTTTCCGGTGAATTAATGGAAGATAATTGCATGGTATGCGCCGCCCTCTTAACCGAAGAGGTAGAAGGCTCGGGAATTTTCCGTTCCTCCGAAGTCGTGCAGAACGTCTATGATAAAGACGATAATTTAATCATATCGTGGAATCATGGTCTTTATTCCGTTCCTCAAATATATTCGGGCCCTTGCGAGATGGCAATTATTATAGGCACTCAGCCGATTACCATAACTAACCCCGCAAAAAAATGCATATATACTTATGAGTCCGAATATATAGAGTGCGCGTGGACGAAACCTAAAAAAATAGGGACTGTTTGCGGTTACCCCGAAAATTATTCTACCGAATGGGAATATGTAGAGAGCACCTGTAAGGCGAGAATAAGTATAATTACCGACAGTTGCAGAGGCGCAAATAAGTGCGAGTTTGCTGCAGCACCGATTTTTGATGACCCACCCGAATTAGACCCTCCGGAAGGCTGTTCGCTTTGCGTCAATCCGGAAGCCGGCTCATGGTATGTTATAGATGTATATATTTATGATAGAACAGGCTCAAGTTCGGTTGATTGCGGCGGCGGGGAGCATCCCTGCGGCGGAAATCAGCTCGGGAATTTTTATAAAGCTACCCCTATTCCGGTCAATGGCTGTTACGAGGGCTTTCCGTCTTGCGGAGACGGGCATTATAATTATTACGAGGGTAGATGTGATGCTCAGGGATTAGGTGGAAATATAGTAGCGGGGCCATTCGATGAAACTTATTGTAAGTGCTTGGCTGATTGCCTAAATAAACAACTTAAATTATGTGCGTGTCCACAAGAATTTTGTTCCTAAAGGAGGATTTTATGGAAATAGACGAAAGCGTAAAAAATGAACCCGCGGTTCTGGAATATTTGGAAAATAAAAATTCTGAAAATCTTTTAAAAGCCCTGAGCGGAAGAAAGGATGTTGGAATAAGAAACGGCATCCTTAAAAAATTAACTGATGAAGACTGGAAACACTCAACGATTGATGTTAATAAAGTGAAACCATGCGGAGGTTGCGGAGGCGCTTCATTTGCGCGGACTCAGGACGGAACGCATCCCATGCAGTGCATAAATTGCGTCTCCGGTCATTTGGCCAGCGCAATGACATTTTGCTCTGAAATAATAAAAGGCTATGACGGCGTTATTTTTGCCGACAAGCCAAATCATGTTCCTCTTATGTTTGGAGATATCGAACATGCTGAACGTCAATGCGTCAAGATATTTCCGGCGCTCAGTGAAAAAATCAGACAGCTTAAATTGAAAACTCAAAACCTTAAAACATTTAATTTCAGCGGGGCGTTGACTGAGCTCAATAATCTCTTCTGGGAAACCGAAGAACTGAAAAACAATGAAACCGAAATTGCAAAAACTGAAAATTTATAGTATAATAAATACACACATAAGGGAGATGCAAAAATGAAAAAGCTGTTTTTTATATTACTGCTGGTTTTCTCTCTGACAGGATATTCAGAAGATAAATTCACCCGCTATCACATGGGCTCTGTCGAAATCCCAGATGTGAATAAATCCGCTTTATTTCTGAAAGTTCCTTGGCTTCCCGAGGTTCCTGTAATTCTTACACCCAACCATTGTTTAGTTTGCAAGGATGAGGAGCAGGAAAAAAAGAGATATTCCTATATTGAAGTTTGGGAAATGTACATCAAATATGTAAATGAAAAAGACCCTCTTCAGAGACAACTTAAAATAAGAGTGATAGGGCTTCCGTACTACAAAAAAGAACTTCCTAAAAAAGTGAATTATATACCCAGGGGCGCAGCTGAACCCTTTATAAAACTTATAGGAGAACTCTTATTCCCTTATAATTTCGATTATGATGTTTATTATAAAAACGATGAAGTTGTTTTTAAGATTAAAAACGGCCTTGACCCAAAAGTTGTAATTGCCTTTCAGGACAAGGCTAAAACTGGTTTTCTGACCTATAAAGATTTTCTCTCCAAGGGCGACAAGCCCTATTACGAAAGCAAAGATAAATCCATAATCATTTACGGAAGACGATAACCCCGGCACCCGCCCGGTAAAAACCAAGGGAAAATAATCTTTTCCCTTTTTGTTTTCTTCGCGCCTTTGCGCCTTTGCGTTAAATTTCCCCCCCCAGTCCGCCGTAGCCTTGTGCATAGGCGGATTCCGTGTTCTCCGTGTATTCTGTGGTTTCATCAGTTGACATTCTCCCCTCTTCTAAAGAGTGGAGAATATTATGCCGAACTTTACGATTTATTATGTTGTGCCGACGGGAAAAGCCTATGCTTCTGACGGAAGCGAGATAACGAATGACAACCTGCCGGAAATACGCTTCACGCAGAGAACGATTATCAACTGGCAGCTGCTTAATTCTCTTGAGGTGAACGCAGATGGAGACTTCACCGACTTTTACACGGGCTTTGCGGGTAAAACCATAAGCGCGTCGGCCTGTGTGGACAAAGATTATGACTGGGAAAATACAGGGGCCCTTGCTGTCGGCCTGACAAATGGCGTGGCTGTTTCGACAGTAACGGTCTCCGGATACACGCCCCCGGACAGCCCTCTTGTTCGGCCCCTGGGTAAAATCGAAATCGGCTCGCAGTCTTTCTATTATTGCGCCTGTGTGAAGTCCGGGGAGAATTATATTTTCACCTGTGCGGATGAAGATTATATCGCCGCGAATTTCACGCCTTCCGCTGATTATGCCGCCGATACTGAATTGACGGTACACGAGGCCGCGATTATCAAGGCCACGTCTGCCGGGGGCCTGATAGATATCACTTCTTATGCTACGGGCTTGTTTATTTTGACTCTGATTTCAAATAATCCCGTTTACAAAACCCTCATAGAGGGAAAAACCAAAATCGATGATTGCGCCCAGGAGTTGAAGATATTCTCCAGTGAAAGTGAAAGCGAGCCTGAGTTTATCGGGGAGTATGATATCAGTTGTTTGAATTGCCGCGATTATAACGGCCCCGATGCGGTAAATCCGTCTTCTGTCGATTATACGGCACTTGATTCTCGATATTTGAAACGCGCGTCCGACTTGTCTGATCTGTCCGATCCGCCTACAGCCCGGGCAAATCTTTCACTCGGCGATTCTGCCACAAAGAATGTCGGCACTGCTTCCGATGAAGTAGCCGCCGGAGATCATACGCATAGCGAATTGCATTCTCATAGCAACAAGGCCTTACTTGACACTTATACGCAGACTGAAACAAACCTTGCAAGCGCGGTAAGCAATAACCATACACACAGCAACAAGGCTACTCTTGATGCGATACCTAATCACAGTTCCGCGAGTACCGGGCAGGTTATCAAAAAACAGTCCGACGGAAGTCTTGCGTTCGAAGACGAAACCGGCGGCGGCATTACATCAAGAACAGGTGTATATCGCACTATTTACATCGACGCCGGAGCAATGGTTTCTCGTACCACGAACGGGGCCGCTTCAGGAACGAAGGAATATGTCACCAATGACATAATGGCTGATTACTTTGATTTTGATGCGGCCACAGATGAAGCTGTCCAGTTTAAAATGTCTATGCCTGACGAATGGGATCGTGATACAATCAAGGCAAAAATCTTCTGGACAAACGGAACAACCGCAGGAACAGGCGATGTAGTTTTCGGTGTCAGAGGCGGGGCCGTCAGCAATGATGATGCGATAGATGCCGCCCTGGGAACGGCCCAGACTGTAGCAGATACATTCATAGCGGACGGCGATATGCACATAACAGCCGCTACTGCCGCTCTCACAATAGGCGGCACTCCGGCGCTTGGCGATATGCTGTTCATGGAAATTTACAGGGACGCTGATAATGCCGCGGATACATATACTCAGGACGCGCGCCTGCTCGGTATTCAGATCCAATACAAGGAATCAGCAACGGAGCCTTCAATATGGTAATACTTCCGCACAGGCGAGCGCATTTCAGAGATTCATTTTCTCCGGATGATTTAGCCGGGCTGATTGAATGGCTTGACGCTGACACTATAAGCGGAAACGATGGGGACGCTGTAGCGACATGGACGGCTCGAACTGGCGCAAATGCTGTTCAGGCTACCGAGGCAAATAAACCGCTTCTCAAAAAAGGCGCGAACGGCATAAACGGCCATAATGTCATTCGTCCGGACGGCTCAAATGATTATATGAGTATTTCTATTAATTTGAGAGGGTACACACAATGGACCTGGTTCATGGTATTCCAGAATTCAGCTGATGCCGGCGTTATTGCCGATTATAAATACGGAGGTGGGGCTTGGGCTATTCGTAGAAAAACAGCAAGCTTTTATGACGGTGGAACAAGAGGCGGAACGTGGGCGTATGATACTAACCCTCATGTTTATTCAGGTTCTGCTAAAAACTCAGGCACTTATAATCATTTTATCGACGGAGTTGATAAAGGGAACGGAGCGTTCGGAACTGCTAGTTTTATTGAAAGCGGAGACACAATAATTCTTGGTGCCAATAGAACCCCTGACGGAGATTGGTATGCCGGAAAAATCCGTGCGTTTTTGATTTATAACGTTCAGCATTCAACTGAAAATAGGCAACTCGTAGAAAATTATTTAATGAACGATGCAGGAATCTAAATCATGTTTTTTCTCAAAATGAAAAATTGTTCTGAAATTAATATTCACGACAGAAATTATTTTTTGTCTTATCTGAAAAATTTAAATTTGCCGGTATTGAAAAACATTGATTGGGATAAAGTTCAATTTTATTGGAACTCTGATATGAAGATTCCTGTAATTGCTTGTTTCTCACAGTGGCATCCGGATAAAATATTTCTTTGCGCTTATGCAAAAGTTTATTCCATGCTCATAGGTTCTACCGTGCATGAATTTGTCCACATGGCACAAATGAAAAGATATGGCTTTTTTCTATATACACTCCTGAACATTCCCTTCTTGCGGGAATGGACCCTGGAAAGAGAAGCGAGAAAATACGAATCGTTGACAGAAACCTTAATTAATAAATAAAAGGGCTTTGCCCGGAAAGAAAGAAAATGAAAAAAGTAATCGTAATGCTGGGACTCGTAATCGCAATGGTAATCATGTTGTCCGGATGTGCCACCCCAACCGTCATTACGGAATACGACGTTCAGGGAAACATCACAAAAAAAACGGAAACAAGCGAATCAATTGTCGAACAGATAATTGCCTCGACCAAGGGAAAAACTGTCGTAGCGTTCCGTGAATGGTACGGGATAGTCATGAGGGCCGAACCCTCTACTGAAACACTCTTTGCTCTCGATCTCGGTTATATTCACAAAAATACCGGCGTTGTATCAGTTTTGAAAGATCAGCAGAACCTTGACAAAGTCGCTGATATCGTCAAAGCGATAAAGCAGACTGATTCCGTCTCCGCGTCGAGTACCGGAGTCAGCAGCTCTTCTGGCACGTCCACAAGTACCGCCGTCACTTCAAACTAGACAACCGCCCGGCGTTGTCCGGGCTTTCAGCGAGAGGGCAGTGATCAAGCTGTCTTCTCTTTGAAAAAGCAGGTGAACCATGAAAATGAATATTTATGAAGTCCGCAAGGAAACTTTACGGTTAAAGTTGAAAGCTCCTGATGATTACATTCAGACTCTCAATGAAAATCCGGAGGCTATTGACCATATTGCCAACGGCGTTGGTTCAGAAGAAAATATTACATATCACGCCACTCCCGATACAATAGAATGTTTGAATGTCAATCCCTCAAGCCATATACATGACTGGATGTATAACTTTCCTGAATATTTTGAGACATTTGAAGAGGGCATGAGATGGAAAAAACTTGCCGATGACTGGTTTTATGAAAACATGCTGACGCAGATTAACGCTTCATGGGGCTGGGCATTCAGGCAGACGCGGAAGGTCAGGGCGTGGTTCTATTACAGAATGGTACGGATTTTTGGAACAAAGTCTTTCTGGGCTGGAAAGAAAAAACCGAAAGATTGGCGCGAACACAGGGAGTTTTTTATATGATTATCACCGGCGAAATGATACTGCTGTTTCTCGCTATTATCTCAGCGCTGTTTTCTGTCGTTTATTTTTTTTGGAAAGACAGGGAAAAAACAAACGCCACTTTTACGAGAATAAAAGATGAAACCAATGCCGAACTTAGTGAAATACGCAAGGATAACAATACAAATTTTAATGAATTGAAAACCTTGTTTTTCGGCATACGCGAAAACTACGTTCGCCATGACGTTTGCGATAAACGCCGGAAAGAATGCCCCTGCGTGGAAAAAATGAAAAGAATCGAAGAAATCGTCAATCTCAATGAGAAATGAAGCCCTCAAAGCGAGGGCTTTTTACGCAGATTTAACCCTCCGAAAACGCGGTACGTCAAAGTAAACCCGGGGCAGCCAGTCTTTACTTCAATTTATTTGTGAAGCCTATTTTCTTTTTGCGGGAGTTTCCGGCAGGGCCATGAGCTGGCGGACCGCCGTGAATATCACTTCAACATTGCCATCATTTTTATCCATGCGCTTTTCAGGCGTCTGGAGATAATCCGGGAACAGCGTCTCAAAGCGAAATAAAGGAGAAGGGGAATGACCTTGTAACTTCCTCCGGATCTTCGGACGAAGCCATTTCCGCGAAGCTCGCGGCCCATTCGTCTATTATGGCTTTGGAGTGAGCATACCATCTGAGGTCTTTGAGATTTATAACGGCGGCGTGGTCTGTTTCCCTGTCAGTGAACATAGCGACGACAGCGCCTGTCTTATGATCTATAAGTTTGGCTTCCATTGCCACGGAACCGGCATTAAGCATGTTCACGAGACTGGCGCCGGGAATGAAAAAACCGGCCACGTTTCCGGCGGCATTGAAAAATGCTTTTGTCGGCACCAGTTCGATAAGGGCAAGATGGAGTACCAGGGTTTCATCGTCGGCCGTTTCAACAACCTTGAGCTTGCAGTCGGGATTTTCCTGGAGCGCGCTTACAAAGGCGTCTCTCATGTATTTTGCCATATACGCGATATCTTTTTTCATATCTGCTAATTTAGCCTCATTGACTTTCTGCCACCAGTTGCCGTCCATGATATGGGTGGTGTCAACCGGCATTATTTTTATTTTTTTGAAACGTTCCCAATCCAATTTTTTTTCATACCAGAGACGGTTGAATGGGAATGATGCTTTCTGGTCAACGAGTCTTTTGCTGTCCGGCAAGAACGGGGTTATCTTGGCAGGGGCTGAACTCATCACTTCATAGCTGGTTTCGCAAGCTGATGGAAAAATAAAAAAGAATGCCAGCGCAATGCTTCCTGAAAGACGGTAAATAAACCCAAAAGACTTTTTTTTAATCATAATAAATCCCTATTCGTAAGTTATCAGAAAATATACTCTGCAAATTTTAAAAATCAATTGTACCCATGATGGAGGTGCTGTCCGCCGTCCACATAAAGTATTTGTCCGGTGATGGAATTGTTTTCAGCGAGGAAAAGACAGGCGTTTGTCAGGTCGTCCATTGAAACCGCTTTGGCCATTGGCACGGATTTGAGGGTCTTTTCCATCTTGGAATTTTCCATGCCTACGGGTGGGAGTACGGGGCCAGGGGCTATGGCGTTGACCCTGATACGGGGCGCCCACTGGATGGCGCTTATCAGGGTTGTGTCGGCAAGGACTTTTTTGGAGAGAGCATAGGAACCGGCAGAACTGTTTATCTTATTTATTCTCTGGTCCAGGATGTTTATTATGCAGCCTTCCTGTATTTCAGAGGAGTACAATTGCTTCATGAGCTCAAAGGGTGCCTTGAAATTTATTTCAAACTGTTTTCTTGCCTCTTCCGGAGTCTCTTCCGAAATGCTTTTCTCGTTGTATATGGAAGCGTTGTTTATAAGGATATCAAAGGGCCCTGCTTCGGTGAATATTTTTTTGGCTGCGTTAGGGGTAGAGAGTTCGCACTGGACTTTCCGGTGTCCGGCGGTTTCACCTCCTATTTCGCTGAGGAGTTCCGATGCCGCTTTTCCTGAGCGGTTATAATGGATGACTATAAATGAGCCGGCATGGGCGAATGCCTGGCATATCGCTTTTCCTATCCTTACTGCTCCGCCTGTCACAAGAACTCTTTTGCCTTTTACATCCATAAAGCATGCCCCTTTATAATACAAAACAGTTTGTTTTTTCATATTTCAAGATTAAATTGAGAATTAATATCGCAAATTCTGAAGGATGCGGTTTCAGAAAACGATGAACTGAACACTGCCCTAGAAATCCCGAAGAATATATAAAAAGTGAAAACGGTAGTTAATAATTATGAAAAAAATGGCTTGTCGGCAGATTATAAATGATATTGAGTCTGAGTTTCCCAGTCTTCCCATAAAATACCACATTCCGTGGAAAGATGTTACCACGCTGGGAGTGGGCGGAGAGATACCTATACTTGTGGAACCGCCTGAGGATATATCCCTGGTGCATCTTCTTAAGCATTGCAGAGAAAAAAGTATTCCCGTTTTCATACTGGGCGGCGGGAGCAATATCGCGGGTATGGATGAGAGTTTCGAGGGTTTGGTCATACGTCTGCGGCAGAATGACTTTGTCAAGATAAAATTCGGCAGGGAACATATTACCGCAGGGTCAGGTGTCAGGCTTTATGATCTCATACTGGCATCGGCAAACAAAGGTTTCGGGGGGCTTTCCGCGTTGTCCGGCATTCCCGGCACACTTGGGGGAGCTTTGAGGATGAACGCCGGCGCGCATGGTGTCTGCATAGGTTCCTTTGTGACTGAAATCTGCGGGTTTAATTCAAAGGGCGTTCCATGGAGCGCTTCAAAAAGTCATCTGACATGGTCTTACAGAAGCAGTTCTGTTCCGGATGATATTATTATCACCGCGGCAATTATCAGGCCTGAAAAGGTGGAACAGGAAAGTGAACTGCTGAAAATCCGCGCCGAACTGGACAGCAGAAAGAAGAGCAATCCTTCAGGCCGCAGCGCGGGCTGTGTTTTTCGCAATCCTTCCGAGGAAGATTCAGCGGGCCGCCTGATCGATATTTCAGGCTGCAAAGGTTTGACGGAAGGTAGCGCCATGGTAAGCGATGTTCACGCTAATTATTTTATAAACAAGGGTTCCGCAAGCGAAAAAGACTTTCTGGAACTCGCGGTAAAAGTGAGAGAAAAAGTCTTTTCAGAAAGTGGTGTTTTTCTTATGCCGGAAGTATGTTTTGTGAATGAAGAGAGCCGGAATAAACTTGCCTCCGGGCCCGTTAAAGTGGCGGTGCTGAAAGGCGGTGCCAGCAGTGAACGGGAAGTTTCCCTGATATCAGGAAAAGCTGTTGCGGATTCATTGCGCAAGGCCGGGTATGAGGTTATGGAAATAGACATAAAATCCCTTGAAATAACCGAAGAAATGAAAAAGGCTGATGTTGTTTTTCCTGTTCTGCACGGTGGTTTCGGCGAGGACGGGCGTATACAGAAACTGATGGAAGATGCCGGGTTGAGCTTTGTCGGGTGCGGAAGCAGGGCATGTGAGCATATAATGGACAAAGTCGTGAGCAAGAGGCTGATGGATGAGAATTCGATATTGAACGCGCCTTACGCTGTCTTGCCGGCCGGAGAAAAAGCCTTTCCGAAGAACCTTAAATTTCCTGTTGTTGTAAAGCCGCCTAAGGAAGGTTCGACTTTCGGCATAAGCCTTGTTGAAACAACGGACGGCTGGGAGGCGGCGTTGAAGGAATCTTTTGAACACGACAAAAGCGAAGCGCTGGTAGAAGAATACATAGAGGGCACTGAAATAACCGTTGGCGTTGTCAATGGCAAGGCTTTGCCGGTGATTGAAATAAGATATCCGGGCAAAATGTTTGATTATGACGCTAAATACACACACCTGAAGGGTGAGACGCTTTATCTCTGCCCGCCCAAATCCCTGAGTGATGAAATTCAGGAAAAAGCCAGGGACATAGCGGAGAAGTTTTATAAGGCCGTAAATGCCAGGGATATGGTCAGGGTGGATATGATAGTAACCGCCAAAGGGCCTATATATGTTCTTGAAGGAAACAGTATCCCCGGTTTTACAGAAAGCAGTCTGCTTCCGAAATCCGCTAAAGTAGCCGGGATGTCTTTTGTTGCCCTCTGTTCAAAGCTGGTAAAAACAGCGCTTGACCGGAAAAAGTGAATCAGAACAGATTATTTACAAATTCGTAAATATCCGTAAGGGACTTCAGTTTTCCGGGAGGAGGTGTTTTAAGGGCACCGCAGACAAGGAGCGGCACCGGATTTTTTGTATGGGAAGCCGAAAAGAAGTCTTCACAGTTACCGTGGTCGCTTGTTACTATCAGGGCCATTTCTTCCGGGAGTTTCTTCGAGAGCGCGCAGATGAAATCGCCAAGTTCGCTTAGCACCTTACCGAGCGTTTCTTCTTCACTTTTATGTCCGGCCCTGTCCGTGAGAAAATACTCGAAGAGGGTAAGGTCGTTTTCTTCGGCTATTTTTATCAGGTGGGACGCGGATTCTGAAGGTGTTATTTCTGGTATGTCGAAGTCGCCTGACATGCTTTTTCTGGTCAGGTCGTGATATACGGCCTCTCCTCTTAGGAGATATTGAAGGTCCCTGATGTATCCCAGCGAACATTCTGTCATTACCGAGGTAACCGAGCTGCGGCGGGTGTCCCTGAGCTTCTGCAGATCAAAATATACGTAGGCGTTTGCAAAAGCGACGGATTTACCTTTTTTAATCAAAGTGGAAAAAATATTCTGTTCCCTTATGATTTTTCTGATGCTCGGCCCCGGAAATCCCTGCACGTGGCGTCCCATTATTTCAGCCGCGTTAATGCCGGTGAAAAGCGCGCATTGTCCCGTCGCGCTCTGCGGTATTCCGTCAATGCCGAGACATGCGTCCACCGGGACTGAGTGCTTCGCAAAAAGATTTATGAAATCATCTCCGCAGTATTTGCGGTAAACAGAGTTTTCCCATCCCTCCGGCGGAACGCCGAAACCGTCTATCATCAAAATAATGATTTTTAATCCGTTTTCCCTTTTCATATCTCTTTCGGGATATATTATATTTCTGACGCTTCGATAAACTAAACCTTAGATGAAAAGGATTAAAACGGTTTATGCTTAAAATATCAAGGATTTTCATTTTATTTTTCATATCGCTCAATCTTTGTGCCTCAGAAGTGAAGCTTCTGGGAACTGCCCGTCTTGATTCTCTGATGGGACTCACTGAAGACGCCGGGAGATTGGCGGAACGTGTTTCGCCCGGATCTTCTCTCCTGCTTGTGATGGGCCTTACAGCTTTTACCTTTGACAGTAAATACAAGGATTTTGACCTCACCGCTCCAATAAGCTTATACCTCTATTCCGTGGAGGGCGATAACAAAGAAAGCACCGAAGAATGGTGCGCTGTTTTTAAAAAGAAAGGCACAACGCTGCCGAAGTCGATAAAATATGGAAATGAGACTGCTTTTCTCAAAGAAATAAATGGAAATGCGGTTTTTAGTTTTTCCAAAAAACTTATTGATTCGATATCATCTCTGCCGGAATGCAAGGATGAAAAAAAACAGCTTTTCATTTCTCTCAGCGTCGCGGAATACCTTAAATGCTGTAAAAGCACATTTCCTGAATTGAAAAAGGAATTGATGAAATCACTGCTTAACAGCAGGAGTGTTCCCGAGAATACGGATATAAGTTCTCTCAAGTCGCTTCAGGTAAAACTGGATTACGCGGAGGCCGCGCTGCGGCAGATTGAGCGCCTGGATATATCGCTCTCATTTACACAGGACGGAATTTCGATGAAAATGTCTTTGGCGCCTTCGAAAAACTCAGCCCTCGAAAAATTCATTTCAGTACAGCATTCTCATGATAAGAAACTGGCGCCGCTCTTCAGTGAAAAGATGATTACCGCTTCCGGTTCTCTCGCCGTTACGGAGGAGATGAAAAACGCTCTCATTGCTATGATAAAAGATATAGCGCTTGAGACGGCGGATGATGAGCGCAGGATGGAATATTCCGAACTTCTTTCCTTTGCCGTGAAAAACAGCTCAGGCAGTTTCTCATACTATTCTGATATTGACGGTGGATTGCCGCTTTCTTATTTTAAACTTTTCTGCGGGAATCCACAGAGCAGGGATTTTATGAAGCGCGTCTCAAAATACGCGGATATGAAAACGGAAAACAGCGGACTTTATAAATTATATTCTTTTAAGGCGATGGGAAAGCCGATGAGTCTTTTCTCATACATAGAGGACCGGGATATAGTTTTCCTTAACGGCAGTATTGAGAACAAAGACGCTATGGGCTTGATTGATGAAAAATGCCAGCTCACGGCTGTTCCCGAAAAATATTCAGGATGCTCCTTTGTCCTGATGGACAACAGCGTGTGCGAAGCGGCTTCGGAGATAGTGCTGTTTTTCAGAAAGGACGGGATTGCGGCTGATGTGAATATTTCATCTGAAACAGTCAAAAATTACATACCTAAAGAATTTCTCAAAAAAGGCAATAAAAAAGGCGGCAGAAAAGGGATAAAAATCAAGTCTGGAGAGTTCAGCGACTAAATCCCTGAATTGCCGCCCATGCTGAAATGATAATAGCTCCGGCGATTAAAAAGAAACAGCCCGCTTTGTTTTTTTCAGGTTCAGCTTGAGTAAAGCCGCTGTCGGTAAAAAGTTTTTCGAGAGTGTTGTTTATCTTGTTTTGCCTTGTATAAAACGCCCTGAGATTTTTCTGATCGGACTTATTAAGTTTTTTGACGGTATCGCCCGCACTGGTATAGATAACGTTGCCGAATGGTTTGAGCTTGAGCCCGAAGCCTCTGGCAAACGCTTTCAATGCCATTATTTTTACAATTTCAGGATCGAGCGGAATGCCGAAAACGCACTCGGCGAAGCCTCGTATATATTCGTTTGCCGCCTCGAAGTTCTCATTGTTTATGTAGGTCTTAAGCGCCTTTTGCAATTCAGGGTCTCTTATCACCTCTTCCAGAAATGGCTGAATTTCTTCGTATTTCATTGATTCTTCTCCGAAATATATTCGCGGAAAAAATTCGGATTTTGCCATTTTCACTGTTATTGCGGATTTCAGTTCATTGGGGAAGAGATGAAAGCTGATGTTGTATTCTCTTATGGTGTCTTCTATTATCCGTGTAACAGTCAGTATTATCGCGGAAGCTTCCTGACTTGTTTCGGGTTTACCGAAAATGCCCAGTGCCGCCAATATGTTTATTTGTTTTTCGCTCGGCGGAATTATAGTTGGGGCATCTTGGGGGGGCTCGGCCGGCATTGCGGCGGTTTCAGGATTTTGCGTAGGAGATACGGTTTCGCCCGTAAGCGGGTTTATAAAATTTTCTGTTTTTTCAAGGTTTTCGGCAGTGCCTGTGTCTGGACTTTTTTTGCGCAGAAAAAATTTTGAACATGACTGACATAAGGCCAGATATTTTTTTCTGTAATTTATTCTGACATCAGCGAAGCATGACGGGCATTTTTCAAGCAGGGCGTCATCCGGGAGTTCTTCCAGAGCAGTTTTCAGATATTCCTCCCCGCCGCCTTCTTTTTCCAGGAAGTCTGTTCCTATATGGGAGCTGCAGCGCGGGCATATTATACCTTTTGCCAGCTCTGCCGTGAGCGCTCTTATTTTGCGTCCGCACTTGCAGTCTACGAGAATGTATTTATCATCGGGCATCTGGATATATCCTCCTGAAAATTTAAAGTATCACTGATTTTTGAAAAAAGTAATAGATACTTGAAAAAATGAAAGGATGTTATAGATTAACTAATAGTATCACAAGAGTTAACTAAAAAAGGAGGAAGGAAAAATGGCATCAGCAGAAAGCAATCTCAAGAAGCTGGGACGCACAAACATCCCGATGAACTTCGTGAAGAAGAGCAATGGTTGCTGGAATCATGACGAATGGTTGGGCTTCTGCGACTTCTTGAAGGAAAAAGGCTACAATCCGATTGACTTTGATCAGGTCGGCCTGCTTCTTGAAAAGAAGAAAGCTGAATTTCTTTCAAAGAATTCATGTTCCTGCTCTCAGTAATTGAGCTAAATAAGATATCTTCTTCAGGAAGGTCTCTTATGGACATAACAGTTTGCCTATAGGAAAAAATCTTTTCTATAGGCAAGCTGTAAATGTTCAAATCCCCCAAGTAAATTCCATCCACCCTCCTCTTCTTTTTCTATTACAATCACATAAAAAAACGGCATTGGATTTTTCCATCTGGAAATGAGTTGAAAACTTGATTTGCTCTGATATCTTAATCAGGAGTTTTTAATTGTATTTTCTATTTGATGTTTTAATTCCAGGCAGTCAGAAAACTAAGGATTTTACTGAAATGAAGAGATTGAAAATTTCGGGTACAGGCTGTTCCCTGATGGATTTTTTATATTCAGGGATTGATTTTGAAAGCCGGGCTTTCAGAAACTATTTGTCTAAACGGGATGGCGATGGCGGCTTGGTCCCCGGGCATCTTGTTTTTCTTGATGGACTTGAGAAATTCGCCGGGAAAAAGTTCGACGGCATACTTCGGGAGCTGACTGAAGGAAAAGCTCCCGCGGCTTTCAATCTCGGAGGGCCCGCGATTGTCGCGCTGATAAACACGGCACAGCTTCTCCATGACAGAAATGTCGAAGTTGATTTTTATGCCGCCGCCGGTAAAGATGAAATAGGCGACAGCCTTTTCTCAATCCTCGCCAAGACACCTGTCAACACGGATAATTATATAAGAGTTGAAGGCGCCACTCCATCAACTTTTGTTTTGTCCGACCCGTCTTTCAATGGAGGAAAAGGCGAGAGGACTTTCATCAACGATATAGGGACGGCGTGGAACTTCAGCCCGGCTGATATAAAAGAAGACTTTTTTGATTCGGAAATAGTGCTTTTCGGCGCGACGGCCCTCGTTCCCAATATTCACGACGGACTTACCGGGCTTCTGAAAAAAGGAAAAGATAAAAATTGCGTCAACATTGTGACGACGGTCTTTGATTTCAGGAACGAAAAGAAACATCAGGGCGAGAAGTGGCCTCTCGGCGAGAGCGATGAAAGTTTCAAATACATTGACCTGCTGATAGTCGATCATGTGGAATCCCTCAGAATAAGCGGAGAACGTGATGTAAAAAAGGCTATCGGCTTTTTTATTGAGAAAGGTGTGTCCTCATTTATCGTAACAAACGGCGCTGAAAATTTGACCGCTTACTCAGACGGCAGACTTTTCAGAAAGCAGGAACTGCTTTCCCTGCCTGTCTCCGCTTCGGTGGTGAAAACATTGGAAGAACATCCTGAATTGAAGGGCGACACTACCGGATGCGGTGATAATTTTGCGGGCGGAGTGATAGCCTCGCTATGCCGTCAGCTGACTGAACGCGGCAAAGGCGGTCTTGATATAGCGGAAGCCTGTGCCTGGGGAATCGCCTCCGGCGGTTTTGCCTGCTTCTACATGGGCGGTACCTACCTTGAAAAGACAAAGGGCGAAAAACTCGGAAAAGTTTCAGCCCTGTATCAGGATTATAGCAAACAGATAAAGGAAATTTACAGGCCCGCCTGATAATAAATATGAAAACCTTTTTAATTACTGTAACCCTGCTTGTCATGTCAAACATTTTTATGACTTTCGCATGGTACGGGCATCTGAAAAATCTCAATGGCAAAGCATGGTACATTGCCGCTCTCATCAGTTGGGGCATTGCTTTTTTCGAGTATCTTCTTCAAGTGCCGGCGAACAGAATCGGACATTCGACGCTTTCTCTGCCGCAGTTGAAGATACTTCAGGAAGTGATAACGCTTTCAGTTTTCGTCCCCTTCTCAATTTTGTACATGAACGAGGGAGTGAAACTGGATTATCTATGGGCCGGTCTCTGTCTTATGGGAGCGGTTTTCTTTATATTCAGGGCTGGATAAAAAAATCAAATCGAAAGGTTTTTTGATAAGTGAAAAAAATAAAGACAGTCGTTGTAGGGCTTGGCAGGATTGCCTGGTCCTGCCATATCCCGGAAATAATGAAACATGAAGGTTTTGAGCTTGTCGCGCTGCTTGATCCGCTGGAAGAGCGCCGCAAGGAGGCTGAAAAGGAATTTAAAGCGAAAAGTTATTCGTCCCTGAGTGATGCCCTCCGTGAACAGAAGCCTGATCTGGCTGTAATAGCGTCGCCGACAATGTTTCACGCTGCGCAATCCATAGAGGCGATGGAAAATTCCTGCGATGTTTTCTGTGACAAACCTATGACCATTTCTTACGAAGAAGCCCTTTCCATGGAAAAAGCCATGAAGAAAAACAATCGCAGGCTCATGGTATATCAACCGCACAGGGCTACAGCCGAAACGATTTCCCTCAGAAATATCCTGGCCGAGGGGCTTATCGGAGAACTTTATATGATAAAGTTCGGGAGTTCCAATTACGTGCGAAGAAATGACTGGCAGGCTTTTCTCAGAAACGGCGGGGGGATGCTGAATAATTACGGGGTGCATTTTATAGACATGCTTCTTTATATAGCCCAGTCTCCAGTTAAAAATATTTCATGCAAACTGAGACGAATAGCGAGCCTCGGCGATGCCGATGACGTGGTGAAGGCCGTGATAGAGACACAAAAAGGGCTTATTCTTGACATTGATATTAATATGGCTTCCGCTTTGCCCATTACGCCATGGCAGATTTTCGGAAAAAACGGCACTCTTATTATGGACACTGAAAAAAAAGAATGGAAAGCCCGTTTCTTCCGCCCCGAAGAACTTCCCGACTCGGAAGTATATGAGGAAGTGGCCGCGCGGAACAGAAAGTATCCGGGGGACGGCGGGGTAATATGGCATGAAAAGAGTTTTCCTTTATCGGATTTCCAGCCTGTAAAATATTATGACAAGTGTTACGAATATTTTGCTCTCGGCAAAACGCCTTTTATCCCGATAGAGGAATCCGTTGAACTTATACGCGTAATAGAAGAATGCAGAAAAACGGCGGAAGCAAACCAGTAAGGCTTTTTATGCGTCCGGTGCTTATATGGACATATCACAGGGTTTTGCCCGGAAAAATTCACGGGGCGCTGACTGCTGCTGTTTTTGATGAACAGCTCAGTTTTCTGAGACATGCCGGATATTCATTTATCGACACTGCCGGGCTTGCGGAGTGGTTCAGCGGCAAACTGGACAGAAACGCGAAATATACAATGCTGACCTTCGATGATGGCTGGGCGGACAACTTGATATGGGCTTCGCCTATTCTGAAAAAGCACGGGGCCAAAGCTGTTATCGCCATTAATCTCTCTCTGATAAACCCCTTGAAACGGGAATTCATGCTTGAAGAATTTCCTGAAAAGTATCCGCTTGTCAATTCCAAGGACGCACTGGAAAACGCGGTTTATAAACGAAATTATGATTCGTTTCTCACATGGGAGGAGCTCGGACGCCTCCAGAAATACGGGATATGGGATATCCAGTCGCACGGAGCTTCTCATTTCGGTGTCTATAAAGACCTGAAAAAGATTGAAGGCTTTTTCCCGGAGAAAAAGCACTGGACAATGGAATACGCCTTGGATGGACCGCCTTTTTCCGGCGCTCCCAAAGGTAGGTTCGCGAGCATTCTTTCTCACCCGCGCACCCTGCTTGCTCCTGATCTGGTCGATGCCTTGAAAAAATGCGATACTCAGGTTGAACGGATGAAAATATGCAAAAAACATCAGGAACCCGTAAGAACAGTGGAGAATGACGCGGAATTCATAAAGCGGATAAGCGAAGAATTTTCCTTTTGCAGGCAAATTCTTAAAGACAGGCTGAATGTCCATAGCGATTGCCTTTTCTGGCCCTGGGGCCATTATTCGGCGGCTGGTGTTAAGGCGGCGCTGCAATGCGGATATAAAATGCTTTTCACAATGGATAAGGATGCCGTAACCACGGAAACGGATGAAACATCTATTCCGCGTATTGCCGCCCCTGAAACATTATCCAGATTCAGAAAACAGAAAAAAATATTTTCCAGCCGCGCCCTGAGATCCCTCAGAAAAATTTATGTGAGTATCGCAAAAAAATAGAAACATTATCTCCAGTTGAATCAGTACACCGCGATAACGAATCCGGCACAAGATCCGACCTTGGACATAAATAATAAGAAAGTAAAGTAATTTATGAAGATATACTATTGCTTTTTAATTTTATTCCTGATTTTTATTGTTTGTTCCTGCTCTGAACAGAGAAAAATTAAGATTGCTCGCAAAAATTATAATGCAGGGTTATATACACAAGCTTTTGATGAATACATGCCTCTTGCACGAAAAGGAAATCCTGAAGCTCAATTTTATATAGGGCTTATGTTCCATGAAGGAAAAGGTACCCAGTATAATTTGGAACGAGCTTTTCTTTGGTTGTCAGCTGCAGCTAAGAAAGGTGTTCCACAAGCTCAGTTTAACCTTAGTTTAATGTATTCAAAGGGACAGGGTGTTAAAAAAAATGATTTATTGGCCTTCAGGTGGATGGAAAAAGCTGCAAATCAAGAGCTTCCAGAAGCTTTGGTTAATCTTTCCACATTTTATTATTCTGGGACTGTAGTAAAAAAAGATGCTAAAAAAGTTTTTGAGCTATTACAGGTTGCGTCAAAACAAGATTATCCCGAAGCTCAGATCAGACTTGCATCAATGTATTATACAGGAGAAGGAATTGAACAGAACTATAAGACTGCATTTGAATATGCACAACAAGCTGCAACACAGAATTTATCGGCTGCACAATATATGTTGGCTATAATGTATATTAAAGGAAAAGGAATTCCGAAAAATACTCAAAAGGGTATTAATTTACTTTGCTCATCTGCAGAAAATGGATACGAATTAGCTCAGATTGTTATAAGTGTTATCTGTCTTATGGAAGGGAATGAAAAACTTGCGGAAAAATGGCTTGACCAAGTGAGGGAAAAAGGAATTATGCAAGAATTATTTTTAGACAAAACATCTCCTTATATCTTGAAAAGTATTCCTTCGTTATCAGAGCTAAAAAGGGCTCTTAGTTCAATAAAAAATAAAGGAGATTCGAAAATGAAAAATAGTAATGAAACCATTTCAAATGATGCAATACAAATATGCACATATGTTCTAGATATTTTTTCGGATTTACGAAAACATGAACGTAACCGGCTTTTGCCGGGACTTTAAGACGGTTGCGACGAAGCGCAACCCAAGGTCTGGAGGTTTTTCGCAAAAAATATTAAGGAGCCGTAAAAAATAACCTTTACATTTGCCGGGCGGAATTCCATGTATTTGTCTTCTTCGTTGCTTCGTCCTTTACATATGTCCTTAATATACGGAGTTTTTAAGGAGACTCGAACAAACGCCATAATAGAGGACTCGCTTTTTTAGATTTCTTCATCGGTGTCGTCGTCGGAACCGTCTTCAAGGTCGTTAAGGCTTTCTATTATGTCGGCGGCTTTCGTACGGCCGTTTTCGAGGGCCTTCTTCAGATATTTAAGGGCTTCCGGCTTGTTTTTTTCTACACCCAGGCCGAAGGCGTACATACAGCCTAAATCAAACTGTGCCCGTCCGTTTCCGGTTTCCGCAAGTTTCTTCATTCCGTCAAAGGCTTCCTTGAAAAGTTCATCGGCTTTAATAAAATCCCTGGCGTCAAAATAGCCGCCCCTGTAAATAGCCGCAAGATTGTATATGCCCAGAGGATTTTTCTTTTCAGCGGAAATACTCGCCCATTTCAGGGCCAGATCAAAATCGGCTTCAACACCGAATTCGCCTCTCCTGTAAACCTCAGCCAACTCTCCCTGAAAATTAGCGTCGCCATCTTCCGCGAGCTTTTTAATTTTCTGAAATTCCGCCGCGTCAGAGGCTGCTTTCTCGTTCTGCGCGGAAAGCGTCAGAAGCGGCAGCAGAAACAAGAAAAAAACAATAATACCAGTCAAATGGAATTTTTTAGTCTTCATTTTCAGTTCCTTTCAGCTGATAACTTGACATGTAAACATTAATCGGGTATTTTCTGAAAACAAATAAGAATCAACACATCCGGGGGATAAACTCATATGAAAAAGAAATGCCTCCTCTTCCTTTCAGCCGCAATTCTCATTGGTTCAATAAACGCGCCTTGCGCGGAAGACAGCCCTGTCAGTTTAAGGCTGGTACAGGAATTCATCATAAAGAAAAAACAGGAGTTCGACACAAACTCAAGCGGTCAGATATTCACAGTCCGCCAGCAGCAGAAAAGCCAGAGCGGGATATTCCGCCCCCCTCCCGGACGCGATGACGGCCCTAAATGGATGGACGTTGATCTGGTTTATGTACTGCCCGGCGGCCTTGAGGCAAGGGCCGGCGATTATTCACTTGCGCTGGATACCGAGCTCTCGGACAGATACAGGCCTTCGACTTTTTCTTTTGCGGGCCGCGCGGACGCTCTGGTTTACATGAGCGAATTCGGCTGGGGCACTGAAAACATCAACGGGAATTTCATCCCGTATCTGCTGAAAAGAAGCTACGAGAAAACCGATGTCCCGACTTATGACTTCATCTGGAGCAGAGAGGCCAATATACCGCAGGCCAAAGA
>Ga0154588_1073_pt1 | contig 26058 bp, 18 predicted proteins | sample RifGroF2_FD_116017 | JGI IMG/M metagenome (GOLD analysis project Ga0154588, IMG submission 116017) | Lentisphaerae bacterium GWF2_44_16
CATTGAGGTCGATAAGGCGGAAAAGAAGTTCAGGCTCTTCTTTCACAATTGCAGATATTGCAGACATTGCATAAGCGCCTGTCCCAAAGATGCCCTTAAAATGGATGACAGAGACGGCTTCAGGCATTTTCAGGAGGGCATGGCCATGACAACGAAAAAGGTCATGGATTCTTTTGAAAAATCACGGGTATTGCATATAAATATTCTCACCAACATAACCATGTTCTGCGACTGCTGGGGTTTCAGTACCCCTGCGATTGTGCCGGACATAGGCATATTTGCTTCAAGCGACATGGTCGCGGTCGAAAAGGCTTCTCTCGATTCCATCAAAGAAGAGAATTTCATAAAAGGTTCCCTTATCGGCAAATGGCAGCTTGGCGAAGGCAGGCATCTCCTCGAAAAGATATTCGGAAAAAATCCTTATGTGCAGATCGAGGAACTGGAACGGCAGGGCGTAGGACAGACAGCTTTCAAACTTACAGAGATCAAATAATGAAGTTTATGCTTAAATCACTTTTGCTTTTGTTTATGTTTTCATCTCTGGGCCTCCGCGCGCAGGAACTGAAGCTGGAACAGGGCTGTTATAAGATTGCGGCAGATGGTGAGAATCCCGAATTTGTTGATCTCCTGATACATGGCAAATTCATAATGATGCTCCCGGATAGCGAAGGGACGCTTATTAAGGGAACTGTAAAGGGGGGGCTTTTCGATAGAAAATTCAGAGGTGAAATTGATACTGAAAGCAACCCGTCCATAATGGGCACTTTGATAGCGGACAACACGATTGACGCGGTGATATCCGCTCCGAAAGGCCATGCTAAAATCTGCCGTATTTCAAAAGTCGGGGAAATCCGTGATGGGACGAGAAAAAAAATATCAATGTCAAACCTGAAAAAACTTTCCATGGCACTGAAAAAATACGCGAGAAATACGGGTAATGCCTTTCCCGACATGGAAGGCCCTGCCGGTCTGGAGCAACTCAGGAAAAGCGGCTGTCTTCAGGATACCGCTCATCTCACATGTCCCGGTACAGGCACTGAACCGGCAAATGAAGAGGAAAGTATTTCAAGTATCCATACTGATTACATATACTCTCCGGTGCCGGCTAACAGTATAACTGCCGAACCGATTCTCTGGGACAAACCCGGAAATTTCAGTGATGGCGGGCACGTCCTCTACAGTGACGGCAAAATAATGTGGATTTCCGGCCGCGACTGGCTCGAAAACATAAAACGCTGAGTACTTTTTTACCCCTGCTCTTGACAAGAAGGGATATTACTGATATAATATTAATCGATTAATCGATTATTTAATGTTCCGGGTCAGAAATGACAGGAAAAATGATTTGTGGAAGTGAGAGATAAATTATGAAAAGAAAAGTATTGTTTTGGGAATTTACGCTTATTGAGCTCCTCATTGTGATAGCGATAATAGCGATTTTGGCGGCGATTATGCTTCCGGCTCTTTCAAAATCAAGGGAAATGGCAAGGCGCATATCCTGTCAGAATAACCTGAAGCAATTGGGAATTACTCTTAACATGTACATGAGCGATAACGACAGTTACATACCTGGAGCTCCGGCCAATGCGTCAGGGGGCGCGCATGATACATGGGAGGAACTCTTGAAGGATTATGAGAGCAAGATTCCCTATAGTACTTTTGCGTGTCCGAGCGATAAAATTCCCTTTACCTGGCAATACCGCAGGTCATACGCCATGAGCAAAGGCGCGACTCATTACGCGCGTCCTATGAAATACACGGAACTGGCCTCGAGAATCCCGGGAAAATGGTTTTGGATTGTCGAATGGTGGGGCAAAAACTGGGGCCACAACACCGGCGACGCCATGGGGTACAATAACTGGGGACTCTCCGGTTCAGTGCCGGTTTACGGGCATCCCGAAATGGAACACGGGAACGGCAATAATTATCTGATGATTGACGGGCATGTGGAGTGGCTCAATGAAAAAACCGTTATATCCACGCAGACTGAAAGATGGATAAGCGCGGTAAATAATTATTAAAATAAGGAGTTGGGAAAATGAGATTTAAAAGCGTGTTTCTGTTCGTGATTTCAGCAATCTGTTTCTGCGGTTATGCGGAGGAAAAGCTTCAGGACATGTCCATAGTCATAAGCTCCAATGCCCCTGAAGTCGTCAAGTTCGCGGCGGCGGAATTGAAGACTTATTTGAATAAAATATCAGGGAAGGATATTCCAATACGCGTGGATGTGTCTAAGGACGAAAAAGGTCTGCTGTTTCTTGTCGGCAAAAGCAGGCTTACTGAAGAACTGAAGATTAAGGATAACTTTGAAGCGGACGCTTTTATCATAAAGAGAACAGGTAATAAGATTGTCCTGATGGGGGATGATTTGGATATCAGCAAAAGCGAGGCGTTTCCTTTTAATTATATGACATCGCACAAAGGGAGTTTATTTGCTGTTTATGAGTTTTTGGAAAAGTATTTCGGCGTCAGATGGTTCTGGCCGGGAGAGAGCGGAGAGCTCGTTCCCGTTCAAAACGCGATGAATATACCGGAGAAGATAGACATAGAGGAAAAGCCGGATTTTCTCTGGAGGCATATTTTTATTTACGGTATGCCGCCGGAGATAAAGAATAAGGAAGTTCCTCTCTGGTATATGAGAAACAAAATGGGAATCGATATCGGGCACTCCTCCAGCTTTGCGCATAGTTGGTCCAGGTATATGAGCAATGAGTATTTCAAAGAACATCCCGAATATTACGGCCTTATAAAAGGAAAAAGGACGCCGCTAAGAATGAAAGACGGTAAATATGCCTTCATGGGCAATCAGATATGCACAAGCAATCCGGAAGTCGTTAAAATATTTGTAGACAAAATAAGGAAATCTTACAAACCCGATGATAAATCTATTGTTTCCATAAGTCCTAATGACGGTTTGGAGTTCTGTGAGTGCGATAAATGCAAAGCCCTCGACCATCCTGAACTTTACGGGACGGATGAAGGCCACGACGGGCTTGTTCTGAGTGACAGGATTTTCACTTTCGCAAACGAAATAGCGAAGGAAATTAAAAAGACCCACCCGAGGCTTCGCCTTGGGATATTTTCTTATACTGTCCTTAGACCGCCTCCCAGGACGTTGGGGAAGATTGAAGACAATATCGTGATAAGCATGACCCAGATAAACGCTTTTAACAGCAATGAAGATTGTAGAAAAACCGGTGAAAAGAGGATAAAGGAATGGTCGTCCAAAGCCTCTGCCTTTATCGGCAGGGAATACTGGGGAGACTATAATTTTTCGGAGATTGTCCATCCCCATCCGCGTATTATCGCAGAGAATATTTCATTCCTCAAGAAAAACAGTTATATCGGTTACTACTGGGAAAGCAGTGCCGATTTTGGTTCAAACAATCTGAACTATTATCTGCTTGCAAAATTGATGTGGAAAACTGACGCCCCGCTTGACAAAATAATGAAGGATTACCTTGAGAAGGCTTATGGAAAAGCCTCGGGGAAAATGAAAGAGTATTTCGAGCTGATGGAAGAAAGTTTCAATAAAAGTTGCAGGAAAAATAAAATAATGTTTCTGAAGGCCGGATATTTACCTGAACTGTATTCTCCCGAAGCGATAGCAAAGGCATACGCGTTGCTGGACGACGCTGAAAAACTCGCGGAAAGCCCCGAAATAAAAAAAAGGATAGAATTCAATAGGGCTGGCCTTCAGCTTACCGACAAGATGACGGTATTTCTGACACTCTGCCGAAAACTCACGGATTACGGTTTGCCTGTCAGGACGCCGCCGTATGAAGCGAAGAGTTCTGCGGATTATTCCGTAGATGAAATAAAGAACGCCATAGTTCAGGCAAAGGAAAAATTGAAAGAAATAAGGACCCTCTTTGATAAATACGGCAAGACATCGGCTTTTCAAGGCATTGCTTTTGATAAACAGAACAAAATGTACAGGTGGAGCGAGAGTATTGATGAGTATTTCAAAATGTATGTGCAGAAGGGAAATGGGGAGGTCATGATACTTCCGCTGAAATGGAAGTTCAACATTGATCCGGATAATAAGGGAGAAAAGGCGGATTGGTATAAGAGTGATTTTGACGACAGTTCATGGAAAGAGATAAGTACGGACAATTTCTGGGAGAAACAAGGCTATGAAAACTATGACGGTTATGCATGGTACAGATTGGAAAATATCCGAATTCCGGAAAAATATAAAGGAAAAAAATGCACTCTGATAATTGGGGCCGTGGATGAAAGTTGCACGATATATGTTAACGGTTCGCTCGCTGGAAGCAGAATTTACAATTCCGAAAAAGACCCTGATGGATGGAAAAAACCCGTTGAATTCGACATCACCGGAAATCTCAGATGGAATGGAATGAATTGCATTGCCGTCAAAGTTCACGACTCTGGCGGAATGGGTGGAATATGGAAAAGAATCTTTCTGGTGTTTAAATAATTCAGAGAAGATATATGAAAATAAAAATCATAATTATTGTCCTGATATTTTCCGTGTGTTCCGCATGGACTGCTGACAAATATAATTTTCCCGGAAGTGAACTGATGAATTGGAATTTCAAAATCAAAGGAGACGCGCGTAAAGAAATGGAAGGAGACGCCGTTTTTTTTGTTGAAGTGAACGGCGCTTTTCCCGAAAATGAATTTTCTTTCGGAAACTCTATTCCGTTAAAAGCTCAAACAGCATATATAATTATAGTTTCATACAAAATATCCGAAGTAGCGGAAAATTCAGGCCACGTGGAAACTTACATGATAAAACCGGGAACGCCTTCGATCCGTATGATATTTGCGGACAAAAATAATAGACCCGTAACTAAGGCAGACGGATATATCTGGTTGAGAGGAAGTTTCAAAGAAAAGACAGAGGGGTATGAAATAATAAAGTGCGTTTTTACGACACCGCAAAGAACGGAAAAAGTAAGTCTCAGGATTTTTTTTCAGTGCAAAGGTAAATATTGGATAAAATATATAAAAATAGAAGAGCTTAATATATGAAAGCAGTTATAGACAAGGCAAATGGAGTTCCGAAATACCTTCAGTTGAAAGAAATTTTGAAAAAGGAAATTGCTTCTATGAAACGGGGAGACAGGTTTCATACAGAACACGAGATTATGAAAAAATACAGGCTCAGTTTTTCGACTGTTTCAAGGGCAGTCCGAGAGCTGGCGCAGGCTGGTCTGGTGGAAAGAAAAGCAGGGAAGGGCACTTTCATAAAATCGAAGTTTGAAAAAAAATACGGAATGACAGACATAAAAGGTCAACTCCTCGTAATAGCCGGAATTGAAAGTCTTAATGCCGCTGAAAATCCTTTAAATTGGTTTTGCCACAACGAGGTGCAAAGGGGAATAGTCAACAGTTATGCGGGGCCGGTGCGGATAATTACGGAAAGCGAATTTATAAAAGGCGCGGAAATCGAGAGTGAAATGCTGATACTGGAGAATCCAGTGCCTTTTGTTGTAGAGAGATGCAGGGAAAATGGAACGTGTTTTGTAATAATAAATCAAATGCAAAATCCGGAATACCGTGAAGATTCCGTTAATATAAGTCATATCAGTGGAAGTTTTGAAGCTTTGTCATATCTCATAAAAGAACTCGGGCACAAACGGGTCGCGATGATAACAGGCGGTCTCGCCACGCACAGCGAAAGAATAGCGGCATATCATATAGCGCTGAAAACGTTTAACATTCCCTTTGAAGAAAAGCTTTTTGTAAAATCAGAAGGAGGCGCGGAAAGAAATGGATATGAAGCAATGAGAAAACTCCTTAAACTGAAAGAAAAACCAAGCGCTGTTTTTGTGGATACAGATATAAAAGCCCTTGGCGCACTGAGGGCTGTCAGTGATGCCGGATTGAAAGTGCCGGAAGATATCTCTGTAATCGGTTTCGACAATATGCCGGATTCAGCCAGTTCCAATCCGCCTCTTACGACAGTTGGCGGATCTTATTATGAGATGGGGGCGGAGGCCGTAAGACTGCTTGAAAAAAAATACGCGGAGAAGAAGAAAAACATTGAAAGCATACTCATAAACACAAAATTGCTGATAAGAAAGTCGTGCGATAAAAAGAAATAGGAGTTAATTTATGGATAATTTTTTTAATGCTGATTACCTCGTGCTTACAACAGAAGACAAAGATATAAAACTCAAGAAAAAATCAGATATGCTCTGGTCTGGCGGGGGAATTGAAATTTTACTTTCGATAAAAGAAACAAAAAATGGTTTTTCTGTTTCTCCAACGTTGTCTAATAAAGGCAAAGCGACTGTAGCAATAGAGAAAATAGAAGTCATAAAAACAAAATTTGAGAACCGGGACAAGTCTCTGCGCTTTCTGCGTTTCGGCTTTAATATGCCCGGTGACCCCGTGCGTTTCGGGACAATCAGCACGGCTGGGTTTAATCCGCCATTGTATGGCATGGATGCAGGTTTTACCGGAGAGAACAAAGAAGTTTTCTTCATGACTTCTAATTCCATGATGGCCTTAAGCGGCCTTGACAGAAAATCATGTTTTATAATAGGCGCCGGTTCTTTCAGATTCAGTGAAGGTACGGTTTTTCTCTCGTGCAGTAAAAAGACGGGAGCGATGGAAATAAGTTATGAAATGATTCTCGATGGCGTAAGTCTGAAACCCGGAGAGAAACGCGTATTGGATGAAATCTTAATTATTAAAGGCAATGATTTAAACGAACTGCTGGCAGAATGGGCGGAGCTTACGGCAGCCGGGACAAAACCTCTTATACCGTCAGTAATTCCAACAGGATGGAATGACTGGCAGTTTTACAGAAATGAAAAAACGCAGGACGATGTCCTCGACAGTGCCGAAGTCCTCTCGCTCATGCGGAAAGAAGGCTATCCTCTGGATTTTGTTCAGGTCGATGGCGGTTTCTGCATACACCTTTCCGAATGGAGCAGGCCGAAACCCGGTTTCAGCAGGGGGATTAAAGATCTTTCAGAAAGAATAGTAAAAAAAGGATTGAAGTTCGGCCTCTGGTTTGCGCCCTACATTCAGAATACTCAGACGAATGTTGTAAAGGAACATCCCGAATGGCTCCTGAAGAATAGGGAAAATAACAAACCTGTATCACTGGCTAATTCGAATGTAGGGCCTTCATGTCTTATAGATTATACTGTCCCCAGAACGATCGAATGGCTCAGGAAGCAGATACGCCTTTTTGTCGATGATTGGAATGTAACGTGGATTAAACTTGACGGCCCGAATTACGCCCTTTACAGGCAGGGAAGAATAAAAGACCATTCAAAGACCATCAGCGAAATGCTGTCGGAAACTTTTGAAGTCATGAGAGAAGAAGCCGGTCCTGATGTTTTGATTGAGGGCGAAGGCATGATGGGACTGGCGCTCGGCAGGGTCGATATGCATCGGGTACAGACGGACAATCACAGCCTCTGGTATCGCAATTTTGACATAACTGCCCCTTATGCCCCGCAGGTTTACGGCAAGGAACTCATTATGTCTTTCCTTCACAACCGCTGGTGGTGCAATCACCGCGAAAACATAATCCTTCGCGATTATCCGTCTCCTTTATGTCATGCCAGGACTGTTAACCCGAATGCAGTTGAGCAGCTTTTTACGGATAATGAAATAAAAACACAACTGGCAGTCGCTGTACTTGGTTCGGGGGGGATGCTTCTGACCGATCCGATGAAGGAGCTGGAAAGAAATTCTGAAAGAATGAAATTCATATCACAGGTTCTTCCAGTATGGCCCGGCGCGGCTGAAATAGTAGATGTCTTTCCCGATGCCCGTTACCCGTCTGTTTACAAAATGAAAATAGAACTTCCTTTTGAAGAATACACAATTCTGGGGATAATAAACTGGAGTGATGAGACGCGTGATTATTCCTTTAGTCTCAAAGGCATCACGGGAAATAAAAACGCAGGAAATGAATGTTACGCGTTTTCATTTTTTGATGAAAAGCTTCTGGGGGTTTTCAAAAGCAAAATAGAAGTTAAAGGCATTTCCGCTCATGCCTGCCGCGTGATAGCTTTGCGGAAAAAAGAAAATCATCCTCAGCTTATTTCCACAAACATGCATCTTCTTCAGGGCGCGGTTGATATCGCTTCTTCTGTCTGGGACGAAAAGAAAGAGAAACTGGATATTACTGTTAAGCATTTTATGCAGAAAGACGCTAAACTCTTTCTGGGATTTCCCGATAAGTGGAAAATCAAAAAAATAAAGACGGATGCCTTGAGATACTCGGTCGATGACTATTACGCTGAAATCCCTGTCATAAGGTTTGAGGGCGCTTCAGGAAAATTAACGTCATTCAGTATCTACTGTGAACAGCCGCCCGGATAACTTTTGTAATCAGCGAGACTGATTTTTTTCCCTGCCTTTGCCCATGGGATATTGCCGTGTTCAGAGGGAAGTATTCCGAGATCGAAACACTGGATGAAGAAAGCGTCAAGCCCTTTTACCCATGTGAGATGATCATTGTTTTCATTAGTATCTACAGTGATGAGGTTTTCTGGAAAGCTCACGATATCGGGCATTGAATCCTGGGCGCCGTTGATGCAGAGGGTTTGGGCTGACGCTGTTTCCGGGCTGCAGAAATTTTTCAGAGTTCCCGAGCGTATGCTTTCGACAGTCTGCCAGAGTTTACCGTCGCAATAACCATGAGGCACGCCATATTTTTTAATTGTGCCGTCCGTAAAACGCGCGGTGAAATCGCCACACCCGTAAACAGTGCCTTTCTCGAAACGGTAATTTAAAACCGGGCCAATAGAGACCGGTATCGCGTGCGCAGAGTAAAAGAGTATCTCTACTCCTTTGTCAGTATGGCAGCGCAGGGCGGCTGTGTCAAAATTCTGGATTTTATTGGCCCTGTAAAGTTCCGCCTGTACATCGGCAAGTGTGGCGGCTGAGTCGGTTTCCGGGCCGAGTATGTAAAGCATATTGTGCAGGTAGTGAGCGGTAGCATTGTTTATGGGGCTGTCGAGTATCCATTTTCCCGAACTGTTTTTCATTGCGCCTGCCCAATTGTTCCGCTTGTAATAAATTTCCCTGCGCGGCCAGAGCACCAGTGTTTTCAGCGATATGGGAGCGCCGAAAAGTCCGTTGATAATATCATTTTTAAGAGCCTGAACAGGTTCCGAAAAAGACCACTGATAGCCGATGCTTACCAGTTTAGCTGATTTCCGTGCCGCTTCCGCAAGGGTAGCGGCTTCCTGTATTGTGGCGCAGAGGGGTTTTTCGCAGAGTACGTGTGAACCGTTTGCCAGGGCTGTCAGCGACTGGGGGACGTGCAGATGGATAGGGGAGGAAATTACTGCAAGGTCGGCTTTATGTTCTTTATAAAAACTTTCAAGGTCTGAGTATGCCGGTATTTTTCTCTGTTTTATATCTTCGATGCGCACGGATTTTTCCCATGCGGGATCAACAACTCCGGCCAGTTCGACATCTTTATCAGGAGATGCGTCAAGGACATTTGCCAGATAACCATGTCCATAACCGTTAATGCCAACTGCAACAATACTTATTTTATTCCTTTTCATAATACTCCATAATAATGAATAAATCTGAGATCGGAAAATTTGAATATAACACATTTCCCGGTAAAAAAAAGAGTCTTATTTCATGGAAAACTCAAATAGCCTATTGACTTTTGTTTCAAAATACATACAATATAATTAAATGCAATATGAAATTAATGAAATTGTATATAATGATTAAGAAGTCTAACAGGCAGGAAATTAAGAATTTGGCAAAGGAACTGATTTTCAGTTCCAATGGCATTACCCGCAGGGAGATAGCGGATAAGACGGGGCTCGATGTGAGGACCTGTTCTTCGTATGTGGATGAGTTGCTGAAGCAGGGATTGATATGTGAAAAAATACCGGCGTTGAATTCTGCCGGGCGTCCGCCATCCTTATATTGCCTGAATTCCGGCAAGCTTCTTTTCCTGGGGATAGTTCTCAGGACTGAAAGTATTTCGAGCAATCTTATAGACATGGATAACAATGTAGTAAAGGAAAGCAGGGAAAGCATAGGGATTGAAGATGAAAGCAAATTGAGAGTAATAAACAGGATATTTGATATTATAGACGACTGTATCAGAGCTTTTCCGGATAAGAGAACAGCCGGGATATGCATATCTGTTTCCAGATGGCTGAGGCCGCCTTTGAGTTTTCTTGACACTTTTGAAGAAATTGCTGAAATCGTATTCAAAAGGACGGGTATCGCTGTTTTCAGGGAGCTTCCCATAAATACGATAACATATAGTATAAGAGAAGAAAATAACGATGTCCGGAATATTGTGCTTTTCCATCCGGGGAAAGTTATAGAGCTTGGTATTATGAAAAACGGAATTGTGCCGGGAAATACGCTTTCGCTTGAACACGAATTGTCGCACACTAAAGCTGAACGGAGCGGTGAGCTCTGTTATTGCGGCGGAAATGGTTGTCTCGAACATTATGTTACAGATGCCGCCGTAAGGGAAATGCTTTCCAGTATAGAGACGGAAGAGAATAAAGGCATATTGCTTGAAGACGGGCTGGAAAGAAAACTTCCCGGATATCGGAAACTGGCGGATAAACTTTCAGAATATTGCTGTCTGGCGTTTGAGAAACTTTACAAGACTTATAAGCCAGAGATACTCAGCTATACGGGACTTCTGCCGGAAATATGGGAAAAGGCCGTCGGAAAGTTCAATAAAACAGGTAAAATCAAAGTGAAATTCATTTGTCTTGGGAGAGTAGATACAACTTATACCGCAGCTCTCACTGCAAGTTATAAAGCTGTCAAAGATTTTATCAGATAATTTAAAAGGGGAGATTTTTTAATATATGAAAGACGCTGATTTCAGTGACCTGCTTTTGATCCGTAAGGGGGAAAAAGATTTAACGCTGGGCGGTGGAGATTCTGCGTTGGCGCCAGTAGTTTCGATAGGAGAATGGGAGGCTAGAAAAGAAGCTTTGAAGGAACTTTATATGCTTACTCTGGGACAAGCTCCGTATCATGATATTGACCCTGATCTGGAGATAATATCGGAAGAAGACTGCGGTGCTTATCTCAGACGGAAACTCATGTATAATACGGGCGCGGATGAAAGAATTTCAGCATATATGCTTCTCCCGAAAGGCTTAAAGGGAAAAGTCCCCGCGGTACTCTGTATACATCCTACAACTTCTATGGGCAAAGAACAGACAATCGGCAATGACCCGAGTTCCAATGGACATGACAGGGCTTATGCGTTACACCTGGTTGAACAGGGTTTTATAACTTTTGCGTTTGACCTTATGAGTGCCGGTGAGCGCTGTTTTTCCGGTCTTAAAGATTTCGATACTGCTCCATTTTATGAGAAATATCCGAAATGGTCTTCAAGGGGTAAGGATTTGTGGGATGTTTCACAGGCGCTTGATGTAGTCCAATCCATGCCCGAAGTCGATGCTGAAAAAATCGGGAGCATCGGACATTCGCAGGGCGGCGGCATAACTATTCATGCCATGGCGGTGGAGCCGCGCATAAAAGCCGGGGTTTCCAGCTGCGGCGAATGGCCCATGCGCATTTCAAAAAATCCGTTCAACGCCGCCCGTACAGGATGGTGGGTTGGCCGTCCTCTATTGAGGCCGTTCTGCGTTACGGGCAAAGAATTTCCCGTTCAAATGCATGAATTGCTGGCGATGGCGGCGCCCAACGCGATTATGAATATTTCAGCTCTCAACGACTGCAAATATACCGTTGAGGAAAAGGAATTTACCGGAGAGGCTTTCCGTAATATGGAGGAAAATGCCAGAAAGATATATCAGCTTTACGGCAGGCCGGAAGCATTTAAGAGTATCACTCATCTGAATGGACACAGTTTTTTGAAAGAACAACGCAAAGCGGCGTATGAATTTTTAAAACAACATCTTTTCAAATAAAGAAAGGTTGAAAAATGTTTATTGACATCCATGTGCACACGAGGAGAATTCCGGGATTTCCAAGGGCCGGAAAACAGGCATATTCAACGCCTGAACAACTTATCGAAAGGTACGACAAACTTCAAATTGAGAAGGGCGTTCTCCTGCCGGGCGTGAATCCCGAATGCTCATACACGCCGCAGTCAAATGAGGAAATCATTGACATAGCCGAAAAGACCGGAAGATTCATACCGTTCTGCAATATCGACCCCAGAGCTTTGAGCAATTCTCCTTGGGCACCACTTGGCGATATACTGAAATACTATCGCGACAAGGGTTGTAAGGGTATTGGCGAAGTATGCGCTAATCTTCCCTTCATGGACCCGCTTGTCCAAAATCTTTTCAAGGGCGCTGAAGAAGCCGGAATTCCGTTGACTTTTCACATCGCTCCTTCCCTCGGATGGCACTACGGCTTGTATGATGATCCGGGGCTTTATCAGTTGGAAATGTCTCTTCGGAGATTTCCCAGTTTGAAATTTTTCGGACACTCTCAGGCGTTCTGGGCGGAGATAGCCAGAATGGAAACGCCGGGAGAGAGGACTGGTTATCCTAAATCTCCGGTAAAGGAAGAAGGCGTTATTCCCAAACTTATGAGAAAGTATCCCAATCTTTATGGGGATCTCTCCGCGGGAAGCGGCTGTAATGCGCTGGAACGCGATAAAGGCTATGCGGTTAAATTTCTGAATGAATTTCAGGACAGGTTGATGTTCGGCACCGACATAACTGCGCCTGCTACGCCGACTCCTCTTGTCGATTTGCTTCTGAAAATGAAAAAAGAAGGTAATATTTCGGAAGTTGTTTTCAATAAAGTGGCCCGTGAGAATGCTGTTAGAATCCTTGGTTTGTAAATAAAAATTATATCTAAAAAAGGAAATAAAAAAGATGAAAGACAAAAACGAACTTCTCAAAAAACTTGCCGTTAACGGCGGAGAAAAAACAATAACTGTCCCCTTTCCCGGAAGAAAACATTTCGGCAAAGAAGAACAGGAAGCCGCGGATGCCATATTTAAAAAGTGCATAGAGACGGGAAACGCCACCGGATACAATGGGGCGGAAGAAGACATGTATTGCAAGGCGTTTTCAGAATTCATGGGCGGTGGTTATACCGATGGGGTCAATTCCGGTACGACATCTGTTTATGTCGCGTTGAAAGCGCTGAACCCTGAACCGTTTACTGAAATCATAGTAGGCAGCGTAACAGATCCCGGCGGGATGATGCCGATACCGTTGCTGAACTGCATTCCCGTTATCGCGGACAGTGAGCCAGGGCGTTATAATACCGGACCGGCTGAAATAGAAAAACTCATCAGCCCCCTGACCAGCGCGATAGTTGTGGCACATATCGGAGGAGAGCCAGCCGACATTGAAGGCATAATAAAAATAGCGAAGAAAAAAGGCATTCCAGTCGTGGAAGATTGTTCACAATCGCATGGCGCGAGAATAAACGGAAAGCCTGTAGGCTCGTTCGGTGACATTGCCGCGTTTTCCACAATGTTCGGCAAACATCATTGTACTGGAGGGCAGGGCGGGGCCGTCTTCACAAAGGACGAAGAGCTTTACTGGAAAATCCGCCGCGCCGCTGACAGAGGCAAGCCGTTCAATCTCCCTGCCGGCAGTACTAATTGTGTGGCTTCATTGAATTACAACCTCAACGATCTCGCCGCCGCAATCGGGACAGTGCAGGTAAAAAAGCTTCCCGGCATAATTAAGAGAAGGCAGGAATTTGCCGAAACATTGAAGAAAAAAGGATTGAAAGATCTCAAGTCAATAATAATTCCATCCTTGATAAAAGGCGCTGAACACTCATACTGGTGGTGGAGACTTGAAGTCAATGAAAAAGTTCTGAATTGCACAAAAGCTGAATTCTGCAAGGCATTGCAGGCGGAAGGCGTTGCCCTCAATCCTTCTTATATGGCGGCATTGCCTCATACAATGGAATGGTATAAGAACCGCAGTGTTTTCGGGACATCTCAATTGCCCTGGTCTTCACCTATGTACAAAGGTGACGCGAACAGGAAGTTTGAATGTTCCAACGCTCTTGATACCTGCGCTAAGCAGTTTAATCTTAACGTATCCGAAAGCTGGGGGGGCGCGGAAGCGGAACTCATTGTAAAGGCTTTCAAAAAAGTCGAAGACGCTTATCTGAAATAAGGACAGATGAAATATGTTTATAGACATACATACACACATAACTTACGGCAACTGCAAAGAATATTCGACATTGCTCGGCAGGAAACCATTTACCGCAAGCACTCTCATAAAGAAAATGGATGCTGAAGGGATTGACAAGTCGGTGCTTCTGCCGCTTGTCAACGCCGAGGTCATGGACTATTACGGAGTCGCTGGAAACCAGGAATGCCTGGAGGCGGTTAAAAAATACCCTGACCGGCTGATGACTTTCTGCGGTATTGACCCGCGTTCCATGATGAACTACAAGAAAGGAAATCTTGTTAAGCTCCTGACGGTTTACAAAAAACTCGGATGTATCGGCATTGGCGAGATGTGCGCGTCTATTCCGATAACGCACAAACTTTACCAGAATCTTTTTTATGCGGCCGGTGAAGAAAATATGCCGATACTTTTTCACTTTATCCCGAAAGTATGCCATTCTTACGGGGCTATCGACAAACTGCATCTGCCCGGCCTTGAGAAAATGCTGGAGAAATATCCGAAAACGATATTTATCGGACATTCTCCGTGTTTCTGGAATGAAATAGCTCCACTGACCGATAAAGAACGCAGCGGTTATGTGAGAGGGCCTTTTAAAAAAGAAGGCACGCTGTGGCGGCTCATGCGCGAGTATCCGAATATCTACGGCGATATTTCAGCGGGAAGCGGCTATATAGCCCTGAGCAGGGACAATAAGTCTTATGAGTTCATGGAAAAATTTTCCGACAGGCTTTTCTTCGGAACTGACAGATTTAGTTCCGAGGATGAACCGGCACCCCCTCAGATAGCTTTTTTGAAAGACGCGCTGAAGAGCAAAAAAATGTCGAAAAGCACTTACGAAAAAATAAGTCATAAAAACTTTGAAAGAATTTTTCTGTCTTAATTTAATCGTATAGGAAATTCTCATCCGGGGCTTTGCGTTTTTCTATCTTTTTTTGCCAGGCCAGTGGATTCCCTGACGATAAGTTCTTTGTCGAGAATGATTGATGCTTCAGGGATAAGGTCCTTACTTTCGAGAATGCGTTTCAGCATTTTTGCGGCGCTGGAAAAAGCGCCTTCGCTTTTCAGAACTGTAAGGGACGGGTGCAGTTGTTCTGAAATCTTATAACCGCCAAAACAAGAGACTGAAATATCATCGGGACATTTCAGGCCTTTTTCGTTTATTGCCTTCAATGCTCCCAGGGCCATAAAATCATCACCAAGAAGAATTGCGCTTGGCGGCGTATCCATGTTGAGCAGTTCCAGTGTTTTCTGATAGCCTGACCTTTCATCGTAAGACCCCGTAAGCAGGTATTTATCGGAAGATTTGAGCCCTTTGGTTTTACAGCAGTTTTTAAATGCCTGCACTTGACGTTCCGTTACCGGCAATCCGGCCTGGCCTGTAACAAAGGCTATATTCCGGTGTCCAAGTGACGAGAGATAATTGAAGAGTTTGGACATGCCGGACTCTTCATCGCACCAGACGCAGGAATTAAGATTATTGTGGTTGATGAATACTGCCGGCTGTTTTGATGACTGTATTTTTCTCAGAACATATTCCGGAATTTCCTGAACTGGAATAAGCAAGCCGTCCACATTGTTATTCAGCAGGACACCCCAGTCATTATTTCTGAGCATGGAGGTGCTTATGTAAATGATGATGATTTCATATTCATCAGACGGAAATTCTTTTCCGAGTATTTCAATGGCATTCAATGTTCCCGGGTGGTTTATTCCTGCTTCGAGCCAGATGCTTATTCCAATTCTTTTTTTTCCGTACGGAGTCTTTTTTGTCTTTGGAAGAGCGACTATTCTACTGCCTTTTCTTGGAATTTTTATCAAAATACCTTCTGCGCAAAGGCACTCAAGAGATTTTCTTAGGGTAATGCACGCGACATTGAACTTCTTTGACAAATCTCTTTCCGACGGCAGTAAAGAACCAATCTGAACTTTTTCAGAAACTATATAATCTTTTATCTTTTCAGAGATATCATAGTAAAGAAGCGTTTTTCTGATTTTTGACATATAACTAAATCCGTTTTATGATATTATATTATATATCAAATGATGAATAAATACAAGAATAGCTTTTATTAAAATATAATATGAACTTGAAATAAATAGTTTTATTGATATTGACAATGATATCATCTGATTGTATAATATATATCAATAGTCGGGGATAGTTCAGGGTGAATTTAAATCAGGAAAAAGAAAAATGAAAATCAGAATTTATGGAAAAAACGCTAAATATCTCGGGGAACTGAACAGCGCGAGAAAAGGGCCCAATCTTTTTGAGACATGCAGGATTGATAAGGAAATACTGAATAAGGCAGAGAGTGAACTGAGCATCAAATGTGAAATTCCCATCTTGAACATGCATGGTTTCTGGTCTCCGGATATGTTCCGTCCGAGGATGAAACTTGACTGGCGGATAGATTTTTCATGTGCGGCGCACCGTAATTTTCCGTATCTGAGTTTTTTCAGTCAGGATCAGCGCAATTGCGCTACTGTAGGCACTGCCAATCTGATGGATGACGCTCTTGTGGCTGCCGCAATGAATCAGCAGAACGGCACTTATGATGTGTCGATTGTGGTTTCAATTTCGGATAAGACGGAAGAGTTTGAAATTTTTCTTGATTTCAGCGAACGGCCCTGGCCTGAAATAATGCATGACTATCGTAAGCTGGTGCGCCCTGACTGGAAACCGTCATATCCTGAAGCGGCCTGGCTGCCTGTTTACTGCACATGGTATGCTGTTCATGCCGCAGTTGAAAAAAGGTGGCTTGACGAGCATGTGGATGCCGCCGCCGCTATGGGCTTCGGAACTTTCATTGTCGATGACGGCTGGTGTTTTGATGATATGAAACGAGTTAAGCCGGAAACTATCGGAAGCTGGTATGAGAGGATTGGCGACTGGCAGGTGTCTGAAAAAAAACTGCCCGATTTTAAGGCGCATGTCGAGCGCGCTCAAAAACTGGGATTGAAATATCTGCTCTGGGTTTCACCGTTTATGGTTGGAATGAAAAGTAAATTCTATGCTGAAACGGAGTGCGATTATCTCACGGAGGAGGACGAGGGATACCGGGTATTTGACCCCGTCAACGAGGAAGCCGTGCGGAAAAGCATGAAATACATGCTTGATCTCGTCAGTGATTACGGACTTGACGGACTGAAAATTGATTTTGTCGATGCTGTACCGCAATTTCCTGAAAAGCCGAGAGGGAAAGCCGTCTTCAACTATATCAGTACTCTGCTGAATACCATTAAAAAAGAAAATCCCGCCGCGCTGTTTGAGTTCAGGCAGCGTTACAGCACTCCGATAATGCTCGATCAGGCAACACAGTTCAGGGCAGGCGATGTCCCCTTTGACTTCATAGAAAACCTGCATCGCATAGCTCAAATCCGTATCTGTGCGGGTGACAAAGTGCCGGTGCATGCTGACCCTGTTTACTGGCATCCGAGTGAAGCCGCAGTCAATGTGGCGCGGCATATGATCTGTTCTCTTGCCGGGGTGCCGATGGTGTCAATGGATTTAAATGAATTGCCTGAAGAGCAGAGGGTGATTATTAAATATTGGCTGGGTTTTTACAAAGAGCACCTTGCTGCCTTCCAAAACGGGCACTGGCAGGTGGAATATGAATTTGACCACCTCAAATATATTACAGTCAGCTATGAAACGGAGAAAATTATCTTTTTATGTGACGCAAAACATGGAACTGAAGCCATTGATGATTTTCACGGATCGCTTTATCTGCTTAACATAAGCAATGAAGCTGTCTCAATGAATTGTCACAGCGTACAGGATTGTCGCGGCGCGACTGTCGGAAAAGACGTTATTCCTATGGCAGGGCAGGGGATGGTTGTTATATAAATTCCATTTTCTGTAATGGAACAAAAAAGAAACAACAATTGGCAGAGCCTCTAAGCCAGGATCAATTGTTGTTCTTCTATTTCAATTCTCGAGCATGTTTTTCTCGTTCTCTTAAATAAACAGAAGTTTTCATAACCAATTCATCAAGAATTTTATTATCCGGCTTTCCAAACATCGCGGGATACGGGTCAGCGCCGGGGCCCAATGGTTCAGGCGTTACAAAACACGCACCATCATTAAAACCGATAACATAAAGGGCCTTTATTATTGTGTCCAAATCCATAGATCCGTTTCCAAGCGCACAACGGTTACTGTCAGCCATGTGGAGATTGACAAGCCGTTTTTCAGCTCTGAGTATGGCTTCGCCTATATGAGTTTCTTCAGACTGCATGTGATAGACGTCGCCGTTTATATGCGCAATGCCCGGATGATTAACAGCCTTTATATATTTTACAGCATCGTCTATTGTATGAACTATGCTTACTTCCGCCGAACGAATCGGTTCGATGGCGGCTTTAATTTTCCTCTCTGAAAATTCATCCGCGACTATTCTCAGCATTTCAACACTGCGCTCGAATTCCATATCGTCATAAGCAAGCGGCCTGCCTACCGCTCCCGGCACGACCAGTATATATGAAGCGTTCACAGCAGAAGCGAAATCCAGCTCCCTCATAAGATAATCGATTGCCGCCTGCCTCTGAACGCCGCTGTTGCTTGAAAGATCATTGTCTTTTGAAAACATGCCGCATATCCCCGCGACTTTTATTCCGTGGTTGCCGAGTATTTTCAGAACTTCCTCAGCTTTATATCCTAAATCTTTCCCATAATGATTTCCATGAAGTTCTATATATTCTATTTCAGCTTTTGCCAGGCGTTCTGCCGTATCAGAAAGTTTTTCCATTCCGAAGCCCCAGTTGCTCCAGGAAAGTTTTAATTTGTTTTCCAACTTCTTCGGATTCTCCTTTTTCAATCTCAAAAAAGCATCATGTATTCTCGCGTTTTTCTTCTCGAAATTCTGCATTTCCATAGATTATGCCTTTATTTTTGTTCAAGTTTTTCAAGCTTAAAACTGTCAAACCATGACGTTCCTGTACCGCCGCTGGAACTTATCCCCAATCCGGAAAGACGGACAGCGCCCGCCGGTACTGTCGAAATTACAGATACAAGTGTCCAATCCTTTTCTCCTGTAAGAAGAGCGGAAGCCCCTGGGAGAGGATATTTATTCTCGTCGCAATAGCTGATTGAAATTTTGCCCTTCACCTTTTCTCCTGAATTTTTCACCCATGCCGAGAATTTATATTTTTCTCCGGGAGTAACCTTAATCATTCTTGTGCCGGATGGATATCTGTGATAATTGCACCAGAAAGGATCACCGTGCTGAGGTTTTATTATTCTGAGAGAATATGAGTTTGAATGCGTAACATCGTAATCTTTAGCAAGGTACAGTTTATCATCGAGGGTCTCGTAGCCACCCCAGTGCATTGGGTTCCATATTCCAAGATTTTCTATGGAAGAATTTCTCCTTGAAATTTTGTTGTCAATACTAAAAGGCATTTCCGCACTCATAAGGCAGTTCCCATAAAATACGGCATTATAAGAACCTTCTTTCAAAATTCCTTTTTCTGTTTTACCGTCAAATTTAAAATCAATCTTATTTCCTTTTCCCTTGATGCTCTTAATTTTATTCCCTGTACTGTCAATTAAATCAATGAGCCAATCGCCGCCTGCCGGAAAATCTGCTGTAAATATAATATTTTCACCCTGTGCGGCTGTTCCCGGAATGATGTCGGCATTTAATATCGCCGGAACGGTGAATGCGGCCCAGGCAGTCCAAGCGCTCTGTTTTTTCGATATGATATCTTTCGCGGATACCCTCCACTCGTAGAGTCCCGGTTTCAGAAGCAAGTCCGACCAACTGAAATTTTCTTTGAGCCCATCAAGCTTCTTTAGAGTTTCAGATTTCCCTTTTTCTCTGCACTCCAGTGAATATGAATTTGTCTTGCCGTTATCCTCCCATATGAATACCGGACGTTCGGAAAGAGAAAGATTTTTTGCATCCGGTATCAATGTTTTTGGCACAGGAGGATTTTTGTCAGCATCCTGACAAAGGTATATTATTTTAATTTTTCCCGGAAGAATATTGCATGATATCCTGGCTGCGTTTGCGAGTACTTTTTTATCAAGGTAATCGACTGCTTTAAAATTTTCAGGAAGATTTTTATTATTTATGACAAATTTCTTTTCCTTATCAGACTCATTGAAGATAAAGACAAGGCGTTCACCTCCTGGATTAAGCAATACTGATACCGGATCGGATGGAACATCTTTAATGTTCTCAATCTCAATCAGGTCATCGGCACGCTTCAGAGGAGTGAAAAAGTCTTCGAAATCCGATGCCACGCCTATGACTTTCGAAACAGCTTCATAAACATTTCCATCATCAATACCGTTATAGAAAATCATGAAAGAACCGGAGTCAGTCAGTCTGCGGAAAAGGTTTATTTCCGTTCGATCTGTGTCATAATCCTTTCCCCATATGCCTTCTCCGCCATTGAAGATTTTACCTTTGCCTGATGCTTCCTGTGTCGCCTTGTAATCCCCGCGTCCGTATCCGCACATGACCAGATCAACGTACTTTCCAAGATATCTCCAGTCGTTACCGTAATTTTCTCTTTTAAGCCCTTCTCTCTGATAAGCGCTGTACGCTCCGAATATACAATCGGGATTACTTTTTTTTATGGCATCTTTATATATTTTAAACGTCTCACCGTTTTGCCAACATCTGAATTCCACCCATTGCTGACGGTATTTTCCCATCAGTGATTTATTATTTAACTCCTCTTTTTCGCTTATGTTGTTTTTCCTGCGGAACATCTCAATATTGCGTTTGGAATAACCTGGTGAGTTATTGCCGAATATTCCATATTCATAATCAATATGGAGAACTTGATATACCTTTGCCATGTTGCCGATAACTTTGCTAAATTCTTCTATAAATGCCGATTTTCCTTCAAGCAGATCGGCGAAACATATACTGTCGACTGTCTTGCCGGACAAGGTGATTTCTTTTTCTCCGGGATGTTTTGCGAGATATTCCCTTGCTCCAGGAACCGCTCCGCTCATAAGTACAGGCATCATTTTTGCCAAGTTAAATTTATATTTTTCATGCAATAGTTTTCTGTAATCGGCGGCATTCAACTGTAATTCCGCGGATACCGTGTTTAACCCTGCATTTTCCCATTTCTCGAAAATGCTTTCCCTTTCCTTTTCACCATGCTGGGTTACTGAATAAAAAGGCCACCACGGCCAGATTATAAAAGGAAGCTTTCCTGACACCTTTTTTCTGCAGAATGGCGGGAGGGCTTTAAGGTTAATACTATGTTCCTCCTCTGTATATTTCAATTCCGGCACATAACTGTGAAAATAAATTTTCCCCTCATTTATATTTTTATCTGAACCGTTCATTTTGAGAAAAAAATGGATTGGAACGATTTCCCATTCGGGGCCGTCACTGTCCGTCAAGATCTGCCGGGGAAATATCATGCGATACTGCCGGTATTTCGTGTTGTCTCTGCTAATCAGCGTTTCTTTGAACTCCAAAGGCGATGTGCTGTTTCTTGAATGCATAGGAGATATGAGTGAGCATGAAAACGGCATATCCATGACAAACTCAATCTTTTCAGGAAGTTCATTGCATTTTGAACTGTTAAGCGCCAAAACGATTTCTTCTGTTTCTCCTTCCGGAATGAAGACATCTTTAAGCTCTTTTATTCCTGTTTCATCTCCTGTAAGCAATTTTCCCAGAAAACTCGAAACTACAGAAGACGCATTTCCTATCTTGAAACGGAAAACAGGTGACTTGTAGAGAAAACGATTTTCGTTAAGAAATGAATACTCAAAATCAGCATAGCGGCAAACTGCCGTGTTCAACACTTCAGGAAGATTTTTTCTGATATGAAAAATTCCGTTTTCAGAGGCGGTAAGCTCTGTGGTATCCCATTGATATTTATTGTTAATATTTATCCCAGTATGCAAATCAACTTTGGAGGACGCTGAAGACTGGAGATTTGTTTCCACGTCGCATTCGAGACTCTTTTTATTCTTATATACCAGGGAGCCGGTTTTTATTCCTGGAACCTTATCCGTAAATTCGACGTAACCCCAATAATTATCATCATGAAAACCTTTTGGCGCAGGACTCCAACTGCTGAATTCAGCAATCGGCTGCCTTGTCCGGCATAAATTTATCCGCCACAGTTTAGCTACACTATCAACTCCCAGAGATGAGATAGGAACGGAAATTTCAAGTGACCACGAGCCCTTGGCAACCTTTGCCGCGGTTCTTGCTCTTGCGTCCCAGGACAATCCTTTATCCTTATCGTTGAGTATGCTGTCATAAACAGTTCCAAGACTGTTGGCTATTATCTGATATTTTTTGCCGCTTTCATTTTTTATGAAAATTTCAACACTGTCGTCTGTCCATACCGGACCATCTTTATCTTTGCATGCGTCTTTAAATCTATCCATCTGATTAAATACGGGATTCAAAAACTTTTCTTCACACCTTAACGCAAAATAAATATTCTGCGCGTCATAAGTTATCCACGCAGAGCTTTGTCCCTGCGCCATACCTTTGTTCTGGGTAAGCAGAAAATTTGAGCACTCAATATTTTCATTCCAGCACTTGTCATCCAGAACACCGTCAATGACAGGCGCTTTTTCCGCTTTGCCGCAAAGCAGATATGGGACTCCCGGCACGGCGGATATTTTACTTTGAAGCTCGAAGGAGACATCACTGATTAAAAGTACCCCGGGAGTCCTGAGCTCCACATCAATACGGGCATAGTTAAATTTTTCAGGAATTGTTACAGGAAGAGAAAGCTTCTGCCAGCCGCATTTAGGAAGAACTTGAAAGGTTTTTGAAACACCATTACCTTTTTCCGCTTTCCACTTGAGATTAGTGAAACCTGCTGAAACTTTGCAATCAAGCACTTGTTCAGTTTCGGATAAAACTTTTACATTCAGAATATATTTTTCTCCGGGAATTGCGTTAATTCTCGCGGGAGTATTGCACCATACTCCGACATGTTTTTCCTTGTTGACTTCTATTCTGAGAACGTTTGATGAATTCGCTCCCTTAGCGGCTTCACAGGACATTTTTGCATCCGCCGCCTGCTTGTTAGGGGCCCATGACCATGAAGTCCATCCCTTCACTTTTCCGTCTTTCTGAATCTCAAATCCCGTGTTTTCGGCAAAAAGCTGAAACCCTATTACCAATAAAATGGCCGGTCTGAAAATTCTCATCATAGATTTTCCTTATAGATCAGTTAATTTTTATATGGGTTCCAGTAAAGGTCTCGAATATCATTTCCGCCTGTAACTTCGCTTTTCTTTTTTGAAGCAACGTGGTAATCCGCCCATAAAATATTTGCCCTGCTTAAATGCCGCCCTGCTATCGGGGATTGAGTGTCATTCCATGTTGAAACAAGTCCCTGATCACTACTACTTGGGCTGCAATCTCCAATGAGCAGAAACGTTGAAGGACTATTTAGTTTGAAAAGGCTGTATCTCGAACTGGACGCCATATAATAATAGTTAAGGCCATAACTTATTTTTCCGCGGGTATCTGATGTGTTGCCATAAAATTTGAAACCATTAGAGAAATCACTTGCCGATTGACTGGGACATATAAGGACATCACGCCATCCTCCAAACTTTTCATCAAACGAATGCGGGCCGTTCATGACAAACTCATCAAGTTCCTGATACCATACGTAATAGTACGGAGTATAACCGCTATAATCTTCACTGTAACCGTTCATAACCGTGCCTATCTGTTTTAAATTTGACACGCATTTGATGCTCTGCCCGGATTCTTTAGCCTTTTTCAATGCAGGCAGGAGCATAGCGGCCAAAATCGCGATTATGGATATCACGATGAGCAATTCAATAATGGTGAATTTGAATCTCCGCATGATTGTGTTCCTTCTCATTTACGGGTTATCAAAGTACGTATTTCCACTATATCCTTTTGGGAAAGCGGAAACCTTACAATTTCATTTCTTGTTTCAGATAATAAGGCACCGAGGGCCATTTCGGTCGACTTGCGGACATCTTCCAGATGCTTGCATGTATCAATATTATTATCTATTTCAGAAAGAAATTTTTTCATCTGTTCCCCTGTTGATTTGCCTTTTGCCGGAAATTCAATTTTCTTTTCCTCGTAATTCACGCCGTCCCACAAATCAATATGTTCGTTGCTTCCGGCCTTGGCCCATACCGGAATTATGGCACCTTTATCGCCGAGAACATGCATCCTCACAAAAGCTTCCGTGTTATTGGAAAAACATTCTTCCAGAAATACTTTAACTCCGTTTTTCATAACAAAACAATCATGCGTCAGTGTGTTGCTTTTTAGTTCGGCTTCAAGTCTGCAACCTGTGCTGAAAACAAAATCCGGTTCGGAAGCAAACCACCATCTCGCGACATCGCACATGTGTATTCCGCAGTCAATCCCGGGAGTAACGCCGCCACGCAAAAGATTTCGCATCGTAAGCCAATCGCTTTTGAGCCCGCGCTGATGATGAACAAGAGTAAAGGACTGAGGTACTCCTATGCTTCCGGCCTGTATTAGTTCCTGCGCCTTGTTCATCATCGGAGATGCCCGCTGGATATAGCCGACACGCAGTTTTGCGCTGCCTGCCTTTGTGATTTTTATCAGGTCATCGATTTCATCAAGATAGAGACTGAGGGGTTTTTCTGCCAGGACATGCTTACCTGCCAGAAGGCAATTTTTTATTATTTCATACCGCGGCTGCCATGTCGTAGCGACCAATACCACGTCAATGTCTTTTTTCTCAAGCTCTGTTTTGTAATCGCTGGAAATGCGCTCAAAGCTGAACTCATTTTTAAAAGCATCTGCTTTTTCCGATGAAACATCGCAAGCTGAAACAAACTTAAGGCTTTCAATTTTTTTCAGTTGCGGACAATGCCCGTACTTTGCCATATTGCCACATCCGATCAGAAGTAATCCGTGCATTTTATGATTCCCTTGAGTTTTAATTATTTATTTAGATGCCTTGAATTCTGGGGAAACTTTTGTCTTATTTTCAATTTTACCATTCTTAATATATTCAATAAGTAGTTTTCCGGCCCGGTAACCAGCCTCCTCATTTGCCGGAATAATAAAATCAGGCCGGATGCCGTTCTGAAAGCGCTCGGAATCCAGAGTGTCTATTACACAGTGTCTTATTTCCTTTTCCAATCCAGTTTTTTCTCTGGCAAAATAATCAATCAGGGCATCCGCAACACCGGCTCCGTCAAAAAGGAAAACTTCCGGCTTTATATTGTTATTCACGATATGCTTCCCTATCTGCTCTATTCTCTTCTGAAGATTGTTGAGATTTAGAGTTCTTTCCGGATGAATTATCACAGAAGCCATGTCAAAAGATACTTTTTCCAAAGCAAGCACATCCTCAAAATCACGAAAGTTGGCAAGTCCGGCTTCCGCCAGGCCGATATAACCGAAACTCTGATATCCCTGTTTTTTATAGTGCCTGACGGCTTCGCGAATACCATCCAGATGATCTATCAGGACATAGGGAAAACTCTGTTTATATCTATGCAGGCTTGAAGAGTTAAGCATTGAAAGAACTTTTGCGTCATTCAAAATGAAATATTCCGCCAGCTTATCAGAAATTGTAAAACCGAAATCCAGAAATGCATCTATTTTCAAACCGTTTTGGATTTCGCTCCACGGTTCAGGATTGTTCTGATGATAAGCGGCAATCGTAATATTGGCGTTATATTCGGACAGTGCCTTTTTCACTCCGCCAAGCAGTCTTGAAAGTGATGGATGCAGAAGAAATGCCTCTTCCGAATTACGTTCATTGAGATTTATTATTATTCCGATATTCTTAATGTTTGTACTGTACGGATTGATATTTTCCCTGACGTATGTACCGCTTCCCTGGCGTCTGTTTATATATCCTTTTTCCTGAAGTTGCCCCATTGCCTTTTTTATAGTGGTAATGCTGACTCTGTATTTTCTTCTCAATTCTTTTTCAGTAGGCAGAACGGAACCGGCTTTATACTTACCCTCCTTAATCTTATCCG
>Ga0154588_1081_pt2 | contig 25638 bp, 22 predicted proteins | sample RifGroF2_FD_116017 | JGI IMG/M metagenome (GOLD analysis project Ga0154588, IMG submission 116017) | Lentisphaerae bacterium GWF2_44_16
CATGAACGAGAAGAAGTTTCCCGATTTCTGGATAGCCGGAGAATATGAGGAGACGCTTCTTGAACTTGCGGGCGCGATATCGAATGACAGGCATTTTGATATGATACCGGGGGTTATTCATCCCGGGAGAAAATTTAACAGGGATGAAGGGTTTGCTTCCGTTTCAGACCTTGACGAACTCCCGAGGCCTCTTTTCGAGCATCTTCCCATGCAGAACTATTCCGATCCGGTCTGCGGGCTGCCTTCTCCCAGCGCGCAAAGTTGGCTTTCCAGGGGATGTCCTTTCAAGTGTTCGTTTTGCGTATGGCCTCAGCTGATATATGGAAACAGGGCATACAGGCCAAGGGATATTGACAAGGCCCTTGACGAAGTGGAACACCTTATAGAATCTTACGGATGCGAATCATTTTACTTTGATGATGACACCGCCAATATAGGCGAGGACAGGATGCGGGAACTCTCGGATAAAATCAGGGGCAGGGGCCTTGACAAATATCCCTGGTCCATCATGGCGCGCGCTGACTGCATGAGCGATTCCATGCTGGAAAATCTCGCCGCCGCCGGCCTTTATTCCATTAAATACGGAGTGGAGAGTGTTTCACCTGAACTTCTTGACTCGTGTGAAAAGGGGACCAAGTTTGACAAGCTTACAAGGGCAATAGAAAAAACCAAATCACTGGGCATCAAATTACATCTGACTTTCACGTTCGGGCTTCCCGGCGAGACTTACGAAACTATTATGGAAACAACCCGTTTTGCCGTAGAGACCGCTCCCGAGTCAGCGCAATTCTCAGTATGCACACCTTTTCCGGGAACTAAATTTTATGACGAATGCGTGAACAACGGATGGCTTGTTACAACAGACTGGTCACGCTTTCTGGGAAGCGGTGAGGACACTGTCATTGAAACGTCTTTCCTTTCGGCATACTATCTGAGAAAAGCTTTTGAGGAAGCTCTTTCCACATGGAAAGGCTTTGTGGATAAAAGGCTGGAAGAGAGAAAAAAGAAACTTCTCGTCTCCATGATAGAACGAATCAACAAAGGCGAAAAATGGGCGTTTAAAGGTGAAACAGATTTTGCCGATTTTATCTTTGGTTCCGACTTTAAAACTGTTTTTACTCAAAGTATGACGGATGAAAACACCGCCGATTTCATTGTTATCGCATCAAGGCATGACGAAGAAAAAATCTACAGAAAACTGAAAAGAAGTTTTCCCGGTCTCCCCGAAACGCTAAGGGTTTTTAACTGATATTTTTTATTTTTCCGGAGCGTCGCCCCAGTCGGGGACATTCAAGGTTTCTCCGTCTTTTAACGCTGACTTATGTGCCATTACACCCATCGCCATGTATCTGGCGGCTTCCCATGCGTTAATTGCGGGCTGGCGTTTATTGGCTATCGCGTCAACAAATTCATTCACCAGATAAGGATGAGAACCCTTGTGTCCATGCGGAACGAAATCGGCGTTTTGTTCGTCAGGAGCTTTGCCTTCGTTATAGACGGAAAGAAATGCTTTCTCCACTTCCGGCGGCAAACGGTCTCTCATTTCCTCATCGGAAATTTCGATTTTATTCAGTGGCGTAGCGCTTAATGGCGCTGTACGCCCGTTTTCCATCCATTTGTTTTCGGCGTAGGAAGCTTTTGTTCCCATTATCCTGAAAGCCTCAGAGCCGGCTGTGCCGACTTCCCTGAATTCGCATATCCTGACAGTCGCGCCGTTGCTCATCTTAAAAATCGCCGTTTCATTGCTGAAAGCGTCATCAGCAAAAAAAGGATCATCATTTCTGTTGGCATAGCCGTAAGCGGTAACTTTAACGGCATGTGCTTTCATTACACATACAGGGCCGGAAGTAGAATGAGTAGGATAATGCATCGGGCCGTTTTTTATTCCCCGTTTCCTGTATTCGAGCTTTGCCTTTTCTGCCCATTCCCTGCCGGATGCGCTCGCTTCCCGGCGTTCCTGAACTTTCCTCAGAGAACACCCCAAATCCAGATCATGAAAATATTCACCCTCCGCATAAACGAAATCACCGAAAGCCCCTTCAGCGGCTTTTTTCCGGCAGAACATGGCTTCGGGATGGAAGAATGTAGTTTCGCCAAGCATATATGACATGCCGGTTTTTTTGCAGGCGCTTATGATTTTATCGCACCAGTCGAGAATTTCACCCCCGTCCGGAACTGAAATTATGGGGACAGCGCTGTAAACATGTTTTCCGGCTTCCATCGCCTGAACGCATTGCGGCGCGTGGAGCCACGGCTGAGTAATCATAACCAATGCGTCGATATCGCTCCTGCATATATCGTCCAGAGACGCGTAAATATCTTTAGGGTTGAACTTTTTCTTCCAGGATTCTTTCTTCGCGAATTTTTCTATTCTCTCCGGTTCGCGGTCGCACAACGCTATCCTGTCAACCAGAGGATGGCTTCTGAATAAATCCGCGAACGCCGAACCGAAAGCCCCAAGACCGACTAAACCGATACTGATACCCATAAGAAACTCCTTGTTTTTATCTTATATTGAAATCATTATTATGCCCGCGAGGGCAAATAAAAAACCTGTCCGGACGCCAGCCCCTGATTTTTCCCTTATTATAAAAATGCTGTACAGGAAAAAAATGAGAATGGAGACCGCTATTGAAGCCGGATAAACAATTGATGTCATGTTTCTGGCGGACATTATATCAAGGCTTTTATACAGGGTTACTTGTCCAAGAAGCCCTGCTAAAGCATAAGAAAACGCAGGCAGAAAAATAAATTTGACGTTAGAGCTTTTTAAAAGAAAGTATAATATCCAGAACAGAAAAGCTGAAAGACTGTAAACGGGGACTCTGAGAGACGCGTTGTCATGCCACCCTGTCCAATGTGACGGCATTGTGCTGAATGCCTGAGATATACCCAGAAATATGAAAGCTGAAAGCGCAAAAAGAAACCATTTCTTCCCATTCTTTTTATCGGGATCGGATAGACTTTCCGATTTTTTCATACCGAACATGAAAAGACTCAGCAGAATTGTGATGAGTCCGAGAACCTTGAATAAAGTAATTTTTTCATCCCATAAAATGAACGATGCTATAAAGGGAATTATCATGGCTGACTGGGCTATTGTCCATATTATTCCATGATGCCCGTCATTGTTCATCGCGTTTTTCATGAACAGGAAACCTGTAGACCCGAGAAAAGCCACCCCCGTCATGACCGCAAGCAACTGAAGAGTCCCGGAAAAATCTCCCGAGATGATTTTTGTATAATCAGGAAGAAATGCCCATGCTCCTGCCGCGCAGAAAAAACTGGATAAAAGCATGAACGCATGGAAGTTTTCTTTCCTGCTCACAGTGCGGCTGAAGATAATCCCTACAAGCCCCCACAGGACCCCCGTAATGAATATAAGTGTTAATCCGCTGATCATAGTATTTGTCTTATAGTTATAAATTTACTATAATTATAATACAGACAGTTACTTATTGACAATAACATAAAAAAGAGATAAGTTATAAAAAACAGGTATTAATAAACAATGCTTAATTTTTCAATAACCCACATAGGCATATACAGGAAAGCGGAAAAGTTTATACAGACCGTCTCATGTCCGTGGATAACTTTTTATGTCGGCGGCTGCAAATACCTTAAAGTCCACTTACCGGACGGAAAGCTCCTCAGAGAAGAAAATTCCGGCACAGGGGCTTATCTGGGCATAAGGCTGCCGGGAATGAAAATAGATTTTGAGATGGGGAAAAAACGTGAGAACTGGGTTATTATGCTGAAAGATATGCCCCTCGCTTACTCTCAGAACAAATTGAATGCCGAATTCATGAATGGAACGGAAAGCATATTCCTGCCGTTTTTTGTGAATGTTCCTTTCGAGCGTGTCGCGGGATGGCAGATGGAATTGAAGCGCATACAGGAGGCTTATTTAAATCCGACGCCGAAAAATTCATTGCGCGCCCGTCTGGGAGTTATGAATATTTTAAGATTTATGATTGACGAAACCGCCGATACTCTGGCATATTCTCCGGTGGAAAAACTGAAAAACCTTATAGATGAAGATAGAAATTTTTCAAGAAGCATTTTGGAACTCAGCAAATCATGTTCATGCAGCGCGGATCATTTGCGGGGGCTCTTTCAGGAACGCTATCAGATAAATCCTCTGGCTTACAGAAATCAGAGGCGCAAGGCGTTCATAATGGAACTCATCGCGAACAGCAACCTTTCTGTCAAGGAAATCGCGGTCAGGTCTGGATTTAAATATCTCTCACATTTTTGCCTGGCCTTTCAGAAGGAATACTGTATTTCGCCGAAAGAAGGTATAAGACGTTTCAGGCATCTTGCTGGCAAAAATAAATAAACGCGATAGAATAATGTTTTTAAAGGGTTTTAGATTTTTATATGAAAAACAATTATCTGATTACAATTATTTTTGTGGTTTTATCTCTGCAATCCGTCGTTTTTGCCGCGACCGCGAAGAAAGAAAATACAGTCCGGCAGGAGATGTTCGAGGAAAAAACAGACCCCCTGCGCGAAAAGGCCAAGGCTGGCGATGTGGATGCGCAGATGCAATTAGGCAATGAATATTTTTATGGAGAAAAGAGGCCTAAAAATTACACGCTTGCCGCATTCTGGTACGGAAAAGCGGCGCAGGCCGGAAACGCTGCGGCACAGTTTAATCTGGGACTATGCTACGAGCAGGGCGCGGGTTTGCAAAAAAGCGCGTTTCATGCTTTCCAATCTTATAAAAAAGCGGCCGAAGGCGGCATTGCGCAGGCTAAATTCAACATGGCGTTATGCTATGTCCACGGCATCGAACCTGAAGAGGCAAATAAAACACCGCCTATCTTTCCGGACCATGAAAAAGCTGAAAAACTTCTGATGGAACTTTCTGAAAAAGGTTTTCCTCCGGCGACACGGGAGCTTGCCTCTCTTTATCTCTCCAGAGAAAATGCCGATACCGAACTTAAAAATAAAGCTTTTCAAATGCTGAAAAAGTCGGCGGCAGACGGAGACGGTGCGTCCATGAGACTGCTGGCGGATTGTTATTATGACGGCGTCGGCGGAGTTAAAAGCGAGGAAAAAATGATATTATGGCTGAAGAAAGCCGCTGAGAGGGGAGATATGGAAGGACAGGCGAAGCTTGCTTACTGTTACGAGTATGGAAACGGGGTCAAACCCAATCCCGAAAAAGCTTTCAGCCTTTTTAAAAACGCCGCTGAAAAAGGCCTTCCCATGGCCCAGGTTAAAATGGGGGATTATTATTCAACTGGAAATTACGTTGATCATGATATAAATACCGCTATCGAATGGTACGAAAAAGCCGCCGTGAAAAAGAACCCGTATGCCATTTTTAAGCTCGGTGTTTTTGCTTATGAGGGAATAGGACAAAAAATGAATAAACAGAAAGCGGCGGAACTGTTTTTTGAATCCGCGAAGCTCGGCAATTCTCACGCGCAATACAACATAGCGACTTTTTTTGAGGAAGGCACTGTAATTTCGGCGGACCCCGGAGCGGCTTTTTACTGGTTCAAACAGGCGGCCCTTCAGAACGATGCGGGAGCGCAGAGAAAAGTGGCGTTCTGTTATCTTCAGGGCACGGGTACTAAAAAGGATTACAAAGAGGCCGTGAAATGGCTGGGCCAGGCGGCGCGGAACGGAGACAAGGAGGCCATTCAGATGCTTCAGGAGCTGATGCCGTCCTCAACGCCCAGATGATGCCGATACCCGTCAAAGCAGTTCCGCACCCTTGAAAAGCTCTGAGGACGGAATAGAATAAGAAAATGTTAATAAGGTGCGCTTTTTTCAACCCAAAGGATTAATATGATAGCCAGGATTAGAGGAAAACTGCTGGAAGCCGCATTGACTGAAATAATTGTTGATGTCAACGGCATAGGATACAGGATATTTATTCCCCTCAGCACTTATGATAAACTTCCGAGGCCGGGTGAAAACGTCGATATTCTCACATATACGCATGTCAGAGAGGACGCCATTCAGCTTTTCGGCTTTGCGACTAAAGAAGAAAAAGAGCTTTTTGAACTGCTGATAACGGTGAACGGCATCGGCGTAAAATCCGCCGCCAATATAATGAGCGGAATGCCTGTTTCATCCTTCTGCAATGCCATCGCCTCCGCTGATATCAAAGTCCTGAGCAAAATCAACGGAATAGGTAAGAAAACAGCGGAACGCCTTGTTGTGGAACTGCGCGACAAAGTAAGCAAAATCACAACAGGGGTTTACACGGAAAGCAAACTGCCGGATACCAAGGCAAGGTCTGTCGAAGATGCTCTCCTCGCTCTCGAACAGCTCGGCTTTAAACGCGATAAGGCCCAGAAAACTGTTATTGAAATAGCTGAAGCCCTTGACGAAAAGGAGGCTTCCAGCGAGAATATAATCCGTAAAGCCCTGCAGAAACTGAACAGCTAAACCGAAAGATTTTGAAGTCAGATGAAAACATTGAAAAAAATATTCTTTCTGTTTGTAGTTTTCTCTTTTCTGTTTTCGCTTAATGCTGAAGATATAAAAAGCAAGGGAACGCATTTTTATTTTGTTCAGGTGACGGATACCCACTTCGGGACGCCGGAAAATTCTGAGCGGGCTGAAAAAATTGTGGATAAAATAAATAATCTTCCCATGCGGGCTGAGTTTGTCGCATGCACAGGTGACATAGTGGATAAGGGCATGACCGATGAGAAGGCGCGGGAAGACGCTTTAAGAATATTTAAGGGACTCAAGCTTCCTGTTCATTATGTTGCCGGAAATCATGATATTAAGTCGAAGAACCAGGAACAGGACAAAGCCTTGTTCGAGAAAGATTTCGCTAAACTTTTTTCCAAAGCCGAATACAATGGTGTTGTTTTTTATTTTGTCTATATGGAAGCCGTGATATATGATAAGAATTTTGAAGGCTTTGACGCGTGGGGCACTCTGGAAAAGAATCTTCAGGAAGACAAAGGAAAACCTGTAATTATATTTACTCACAGTCCGCCCTTTTCTGACTTCCACAAAAATAAACTGAACGATTTCTGGAAGCCGGAGGCGCTTTCAAGATTTATAAAACTTATCAATTCCTACGATGTCAAGGCGGTGATAGCGGGACACTTTCACAGGGACGAACTGCACTGGCTCGAAAAAGTTCCCCTTTTTACAGCGCCTCCGATTGCGGCAAAGTTCGGCAGACAGGGGACTTATCGAGTGTATGAATATGATAACGGAAAAATAGGGTACTGGACACAGTATCTGAAAAAAGATTGACGGAGAATGTTCAGCGAACCTACATATATCGTTCTTGATATTCCCTCTCCGGTGGCTGAAAAAGTCCAGCTTATAAGAAGCTGGTTTGACGCTGAGAGAGCTGAACTTCCCGTTGAAATAACCCTTGCCGGTTCCTCCGGACTGGGTAGGATAGCGGAAAATGAAAATAACGAAAAAGTTTTCAGAATTCTCACTGATATGGCGTCGCGAATTGAACCGTTCAAAAGTTCATTTGAGAGGGTCGAGCGTTTCCCAGGGACGGAAATATTTTATTTCTCCGTTTCAGCGCCTGAAAAATTCATTGAAATTCACAAACGTATTGCCTCTTCAGGAATAAAGTTCAATCCCACGGCATACCCCGTGTATAAACCGCACTGCACGTTGAAACTTTTCAGCGAAAGCGCCGAACAGGAAATCAGGGACCTCTTGAATACAGCACCGCTTAACAGCGATTTTTTGCTTAACACTATGTCTGTGTACGAGCTTCGCGACGGGACGTCTCCGAAACAGCTTTTCAGTGTCAAACTTGGTACAAGCGTTTCCTGAGCATTTCCGATATTCAGGTCTTTCAATCTTTCGGCTTTCATATCAGAAGAGGCTTTTTCCACTGGCAAACTATGTCATGGAACTGGAAGATGCCAACACCACGGAGCTTTCCACCTGACGGTCCGAAATGTTCCAGAATTTCCGCAGCAATGCGTTTTTATGTTTGAGATCTGAGACAAGTTTGAAGCCATGCTTATGATAAAACTTTATAGCCCATGAGGCATCCGCCCATGTCCCGATCAAGATCGGTTTGTTTGAGGAGGAATGCAGGTGCTCCAGCAGTTTGCTCCCGATACCGAGTTTTCGGCATGCGGTTCGAACATAAGCATGGCGGATCAGGTTAACTTCATCCTTGTCCTGAATTCCCATCACACCGACCGGCAGACCGTTGACGTAATAGCCGTAAAACACCACGCCGTCATCGATTTGTCCGCGCAATTCCTCACGCGGCATGTACGGCTCATGCCATTGATCGGCGGGGATAACGCCTTTATAGGCGATTGCCGCATCATTGATGATTTCGTATATTTCCTCAAAATCCGATTCGGATACTGGGCGAATGATTCCATGGCCCAGAAAAATCTGCGATGACAGAGCATGTTTCTTCTTTAGAGGGAAAGTCGCGTCAAATTTGGCCGTTTGGTCAGGGGCAATATGGTAAACCGACCCCTCGTAAAAACGTCCTGACAAACCGTCAAGCGCGTCTTCCCGCAGTACCAGCACCTGCAGGGCATCGCAGAAATCGCCTCCTCCGTCAGTTGTTCCATATTTTTCGCCAGGTTCGAAGCCGAAACGGCGGTAATATGCAGGATTGCCGTAGATGACAATCGCGGCATGTCCGGCTTTCGATGCAATCTGTTTTGTATGCTCAATCAGGGTCGCGCCGATGCCATGTTTTTGAAGGTTGGGCGCAACTGCCAGCGGTCCGAAAGTCAACACCGGAAATTCATTGCCGGCATCATTTTTGACGATAGTATCGGCATAATAAATGGCGCCGATCAACTGCCCGTCTTTTTCGGCGACGAAACTCAGTTCCGGACGAAAGGCGTTGTCATGACGCAGTTGATTAACCAGATAGTGTTCGCTGCAGCCGGGCTGATAGACATCCCAGAACGCTTCGCGTACCAGTTCTTCGACGGCGCGATATTCAGAAGGACGTTCCGGCCGAATAATTAAACCGTTTTCCATAGAGGGATCTCCACACAATAAGTTGTAAATTATTTTTGTTTATCTTTTAATGCTTAGAAAATCTAATATAACCGTGTAATTCCATTTTTTTAAGCCTTTAAATTATATTTTTCTTAGGTGATTATGCCGCGCCGAAAATAAGAAATTATGCAGACAGCTTGAAGAATTCCGCAAATGGTATAAGAATATGTTAAAGGAAAACTCAGAAACAAAAAAAATATGGAAAAAGTCCAAATCAGTTGTTATTTGATGGGAAATGACTGAATTACACTATATCGTTAAAAATTAAGAAGACATGAAAAAGCTTAATGGTGCTTCAATTGCAAATCAACAGCTGAGACAGATTTTGCAGTCTTATTGGCATAGGAGTTACCTGACTTGAAAAAAGTAATTTTTTTTTTGAACGTTTCATTATTTATTCTAGTTAATGCTTTTAGTTTTATTAGACTTTTGGGAGTCAGAGATTCATTTTCTAGAATGACAATTTTGAAGCGAATTATATCTCGCAAATATGTTAATGATATTAATATATTAGTAGAAGTATTTGAAGAGGAATTATCTCATACGTATTCAAGCTATATGAAGAAAATTGCGTTGGATTACCCTGAAAGAGTAGTTGAATATAGAGATTTCGTAAGAGAATGGCTTTATCATGAATTAAAATTGCTTAGAAGAAAAAAATCCAAAGTGAATAGATTTTCTTTGGTAATACGGATATATCGCTGTTATTCTTTTTTAGGGAAACGCAATAAAGCTTTAGTATATCTTAAAAAATTGGAGTCTGAAAATCCCACGGACAAAGATTTGAAATTATTAATAAAATATGAAGAAGCCATGTTTAGTTTTGATGCAGAAATGGATGAGTGGGAAATTCGTGCACATCCAGAAAAATATCTAGAAAAATATAAAAAGTTAAAAAAATACATTAATAGTTTCATAGCACCAATTGTTCAAGAATACAATCCATGGGCTTTGGCCATACTCAAAGTTTCAGAGGAAGAATGAGTCAACGGAAGAACACAAAACATATATGTGGACAATTTAGATGTAGGGGAACGGCCCCACAGGCGGGAGCTTATATCGCACAATAAGTTGTAAATTATTTTTGTTCATCTTTTATGCTTATTAGAAAATCTAATATAACCGTGTAATTCCATTTTTTTAAGTCTTTAAATTATATTTTTCTTAGGTGATTATGCCGCGCCGAAATTAAGAAATTATGCGGACAGCTTGAAGAATTCCGCAAATGGTATAAGAATATGTTAAAGGAAAACTCAGAAACAGAAAATATATGGAAAAAGTTCAAATCAGTTGTTTGATGAATTAAGAATTTTATTCTATTCTTGCTCCATATTTGGGCTGGATGTATTTCAGAAAAGCCGACGTTACTATTTCCTCTTAAGGGAAAACGATAAGCTAGAATCTGAAATCTATAAAATCTGAACAAAAAATAACTATAAGAGAGAAACTAAAATTATGGTAAAAGTACTTACCCAATTGCAATTAGTATTGTTACTAAGTGCGTGTTTTTTACAGCAAGGGAAAACACTTGGAGATGCAGATAAAAACTTGCCTAAAATTAATTTTTCAATATCTGCTGATAATACAAGGCAGACTTTGTTTTGGGTAGATTCCTCAGTAATAATATGGAAGTTTTCTTCAGAAAGCAGACTAGGCAAATTCGTACATTATTATATTTTGGGTACTGGATGCATTCAGGAACCGGAATTGGCTTCACATTGTAGCTATATATCTGATAAAGTTTTTATTTATGATGTGTCGGGAATTTATTATGATAGTATATCAGGTCTTATTATAAGTATCGGGAAAAAACCTATTGACAATACTGCATTCTATGGAGTACGTGAACCCGAGCGTAAATATATTCTTTTAATTATGAAGCCCTTAAAAGTGGAATATTTCAAGACGAGGCCGGAACTGGATAAAAAACTGGAAGAGATGGGTTATAAAAAGAACGTAACCTTAATGGATATCGGCAAATTCTTTGATGAAATGAAAAAAACAGCAAAAGAAATAGATTAACTGCTACAGGGCAATTAAGGAAATATGATTTTTTCAAAGTTATTTTTTGTCTTACTTGCTCTCTCATTTCTTTCAGTGGATATATTAGGAACTGAGTGGGTTACTCAAATTCCTAATAACGAGAGAGAGTTGATGAAACCTATAGATCCCAACTCATTAAAAGATAATCTCAATAAGAAGGTATTATTAGAAGGAGTTATAATTAAAGGCACAAATCCTATTCTTGTTCAGGATTGTATACAGGAAAAAATAGTAGGTTACTTAAGTATAAGTTATGAAGATTCTCAAAAATATAATTATAAAAAGGTATTATTAGAATGTATTCCAAAAATTATAGGATCTAGGCAAATCAATAATCATGAATTTTATCCTGACACTATTTTCCTTTCTAATTCCCGTATAATTGCCGTATCCAAAACAGAATCCAATATCGAAAAAGAGTTAAATATATTAGATTATTTTTTTAAGGGTTATGTACTTCATGATATTTCTTTTGTAGAAATAGATTTACCGCAAGTAGTAACATTTTTAAACGAAAAATGTTTTGAGAATAAGTTAGGCGTATCTATTGAACTTGTAAATATTAAAAATGTATCTATTACATTTGTTTTAGACAAAATTAAGATTTCAGACTTCATAGTATTTTTGTGTAATACTAATGATTTTTGCTATAAATTGCAAGATAAGAAGTATTTGATTTTAAAAAACAATGCCACTGTAGGTACGAAAGAAAGAGAGTTAAAGGCGATTATAAAACAAAAAAAGGGATCTTAGAGATGAAAAAGAAAAAAGTGTTCGTTTTATTACTCTTACTTTTACTGCTTGTTGTGTCTAATATAGTAACAGGATTTATATCTTATAGATGTGGTGTATTTATAGCATTTTTTAACTTTTCAAACTCTAACCTGAAGCATACAGAACAAATAAAATTTTTACTTGATAGTATTGATAAGAGATTAAAGAACAATGATAAAGAACTTTTAAGAGATATTTCTGAATTTAATAAAAATTATAAAGTTGACTATGAAGGACAACCTTTTATGGATTTGAGTAAGAAATATTTTGTGGCAGATTTTCCTAAGTATAGTTTTTTCTATCAAAAGTAAGAGAAACGCTTCTTCAAACAATAACATTGTAGATGAAACGGAACGGCGAGTTAAGGATGAGAATAAAGACTAATTGATATCATGTTAATGTGCAAATTTTATTACTACTATTCCATCTCTCCTGAAAATCTGTGATTTCTAAAAAGACTTGAACTTAAAATTTTTTTTTAACTTCAAAATCCCTTCGATTTTTCCAACAAGTCCAGCCTCAGGCAAAATCCTCGCCAGCCTCTGAAAAATTTAATAAGGAAGCACGGAAGGAACGGAGCTCCATTATAAATGCCATTTCATGGCCGTAATATTCGGAAAAAAGAGAAGAATCCGTCTTGATTTTCTCTTAACTTTTTCTGTGTTTTCCGTGTGTTCTGTGGTTTGATTGAAAAAAACGGTTTTTTTTCTGAAAAAAACCTTGAAAGTGGAGTTATAAAGCATAACTTAGGCGCATATAGGGGCAAAAAGGTGAGAATTGGTGAATGATAACTCCAATAGCAGTGTAATGGGAGAAGAGTTCTGTTTTCTGGGTGAATTTGAACATTCACTGGATACGCAGAGACGAATAGCGATTCCAAGCCAGTGGAGAAATTCAGACGGCGGAAACAGGTTTATCCTGATACCCGGCAGAAACAGGATACTTCAACTTATCCCTTATGAATCTTTCAAGGAAAACTTTCTGAGCAGGGCGAAGAAAGTATCCATAGCCGATGCCGAAGGCGCCAGGGCACTGGCTACCCTCGGTTCACGCGCGCAGGAATGCGTATGCGACAAACAGGGCAGGATACAGGTAGGACAGAAACTGCTTGAATACGCGGGATTGAAAGAAGGCGTCATCCTTATCGGCGCGGTCTCAACGATACAGATATGGGATGTCGCCAGATGGCGGGAACAACCGATAAGCGACGAAAGTTATTTTGACGAAGTGCAGAAAATAAGCGAAAGCCCGGACGATTTCGTAAATATGATGAAAGGAACGCTCGACAGACTGAAATAATTTTTTAAAAAACAGTCAAGTGAAAAACAAGTGAGCGAAAAAGAAAAAATATTCGGACATATTCCGGTTTTCTGCGATGAAATACTGGAAATAATACCGGAAAACGGCCCCATAAGGGTGATAGACGGTACTTTGGGGTACGGCGGGCACAGCTCTTTGATATTAGAGAAAAATCGGCAGGCGGAATTGCTTGGAATAGACCGGGACGGAGAGGCGTTGGCAGGCGCGGAAGAAAAATTAAAATTTGCGCTGGGACGGGTTTATTTTGAGAGGGGCAATTTCAGCGACCTGAAGAAACACGCCTCCGAGGTTGGGTGGACCTCGGCAGATGTGGTGCTTCTTGACGTGGGAGTCTCATCTCCGCAGATTGACAATCCGCAGAGAGGTTTCTCCTTTCGCAGGGACGGCCCTTTGGATATGCGTATGGATAAGCGGTCTCCAAGCACCGCCAGCCGTATTTTAAACAATGCCTCTTATGACGAACTTGAGAGGATTTTCAGAGAATACGGAGAAGTGCCGCGCAGCAGAAATCTGGCAAAAGCGGTAATTGAAAGAAGAGAAGAGAAGCCCTGGGCCAGGACATTGGAATTCGCGGAGCTTTGTGAAGATGTTTCAGGACGCAGCAGACCGGGAGCGCCGCCCGCGCCGACACTCTGTTTTCAGGCGCTGAGAATAGCGGTGAACGGAGAGCTTGATGAACTGAAAAAGGCGCTCACGGATGCCATTGGAATGCTGAACCCGGGCGGAAAAATAGCTGTAATAAGTTTTCATTCGCTGGAAGACAGGATAGTGAAGAATTTTTTCAGGGACGCCGCCAGCGACTGTTTATGTCCGCCGGGACTTCCGGCTTGCGTCTGCGGACACAAGGCAGTACTGAAAATATTAACAAAAAAACCTCTGTCCCCGTCGGCGGAGGAAAAAAGGAAAAATCCAAGAGCTTCATCGGCAAAGTTGAGAATAGCAGAAAAAAAAGGTTGAAAAAATGAGCGTACATATCAGAAATCTCAAGAAGGACAGGGGAGTCAGAAAAAATAAATCAGGCAATCTGAGCGCCGTGTTTGTTACTATCGCAAGACTGCTTTTTATTTCAGGTGTAATATTTTTTGTGGTGAATTTGAGAGTTTCCATAAATGAAAAAGCCGAGAGCCTCAACAGGGACGCGGCAAGGATAAAAAAGAAAATCCATACGCTGAACAGGGAAATCGAACATCTCAAGATTCAGAGAGAGATGTTGAGCAGCTGGCCTCATATAAAAAGGAAAATCAATGAATTTAATCTCCCCCTGCGGAGTCCCGATCCGTCACAGGTGAGAAGTCTGGCCCTGACAGAAGCACCCAGGGAAAAAAGACAGCAGGCGTTAAACGTGTCACAGAGATAAGCTTAAGGATATCAGGGTGTACTGAACAAAAAAAGGATTGCAAAAGTGATAAGAAGCGACTCGATATCTGTAAGAATAAAATTGGCGGTACTGGTGTTTGTCATATCCTTTATCGCGCTCGCTGCGCGTCTCTATCATGTCCAGATAAACAGGCATGACGAGCTTTACTCCAAAGCCAAAAACAAATATACCGCCGTAAAGACCGATAAGGGCAAGCGCGGAGAAATATACGATTATGAGGGAAACCTCATGGTTGGCAATATTCCGTGTTCCGATATTGTCGCCGACCCCATAAACATAGGCGAAGATAAGAAGTGCCGTGAAATATGCGAAATCATGGCGAAGAAGCTTAATCTCAATTTCAATGAACTCTACAAAAAACTCTCCCAGAAAACCAGGAAAGTTACCAGAGACGGGAAAAAATACACTTACCCTAACAGATACGCTCTCGTCGAAAGCAAAGTCGATCTGGAGATCGCCGAAGATATAAAGAAAGAACTTGAAAGCAAAAAACTCAGAGGAATAACCCTTCAGGACAGCAGTAAAAGGTATTACCCGAAAAATAAGCTTCTCGCCAATATACTCGGCTTCATCTCGGTTGACAGGGATAACGTCATCGGTGTTATAGGAGTGGAAAAATTTTTCAACAACAAAATTTCCGCGACAAGCGCCAGGGTAACTTTTGAAAGGGCCAGGGACGGGATTCCGTTGACATATTCACCGGAACAGGAACAGTCCGCGCCTGACGTGAAGGACGGCTTGAATATTTATCTTACAGTGCGTGAGCCTATTCAGGCGATTATGGAGGAGGAGCTGGACAATCTGATGGAAAAATGGAAGCCGAAAGCCGCTTATGCGGTAATGGCCGACCCATATACGGGAAATATAATCGCGGTAGCGCAGAGGCCTACTTATAACCCTAACGACCGCGCCACAATGATGGCTGAAGCCTGGCGTAACAGGATAACTGAAGATATTTTCGAGCCGGGTTCAACGATGAAGCCTTTTGCCGTATCCGGTGCTCTTGACGAGGGGGTTGTCAAGCCTGATACCATTTTTGAATGCGAAAAAGGCAGATGGTATTATGCCGGTAAACTGCTGAGGGATTCACATCCTTATGGAATGATGAGCGTTTCGCAGATAATACAGAAATCCAGCAATATAGGTACAGCCAAAATAGCAATTTCCATGGGCGAAAAGCGCCTGCATGACACTTTGAGAAATTTCGGTTTCGGCAAGAGAACAGGTGTTCCGCTCAAACCCGAAACGCGCGGTATTTTCCGCCAGTTGAAAAAGTGGGATAAGCTCTCGATAACCCGTTTCCCGATAGGACAGGGTATTGCCGTTTCACCGCTTCAACTCGTCAGGGCCTACTGCATCCTGGCCAACGGCGGTAAATACATAAACCTGCGTCTCGTGGACAGAATAGAAAACCCCGATACGGGCGTTGTGATAAAAATGCCTTTTGAAGAAGGACAGAAAATTTTCCACAACAAGGAAACACATAATAATATTGTCCAGATGATGAAGCTCGTGACTCAGGAAGGCGGTACAGCTAAGGAAGCCGCCGTCAAGGGATACTATTCCGCGGGCAAGACCGGTACTTCACAGAAATTCATAAACGGAAATTATTCCGAAAGCAATTTTTTTGCTACTTTTGTAGGTTTTATTCCTGCTGACAAACCGGCTTTTGTATTGCTTGTGACAGCTGATGAACCTCAACGCTCGCATTTTGGCGGTACAGTGGCCGCGCCTGCGTTCAGCAAAATTTCGGAAAAAACGCTCCGTTACCTGAATGTTCCCACCGACTACAACTACGAAGAAGTCGCAAAAAAATAAATCAGTCTATGGAGTTCTGGGCTTCGAGCTTGGTCATTCCGTAGATGCCCGCCCCTACAAAGATACGCATCCTTGGAATACCGACGATGTAACTGACTTTCAGGAAGGGTTTTGTGCCGCCCGGCTTCGGTATCCAGTATTCATCGCTCCAGCCCTCGTGATCGGGGCCCTTGGCTATTTCAACAAAATATGCTATGAATGGATTGCCCTTTTCGTCTTTGCTGTTGATAAGCCTTCTACCCTCGTCGGATTTATGGCGCGGGTTCATGATAAGAGAGCCGTCAAAGGTGTAAACGAAAACGTAAGTATCGCCTTTCATATAGGGCCCGTTCGGGTCTGAAAGAATTGGAAGCGCGGCATCAAGGCCCTTTTCGTCTACAAGCCTTGCCGCGTTGTGCGCCAGTCTCATAATCTGAGAGGGCGTTACTCTTTCCGGCTGTTTTTGCGCGGTTTCGGGCGTTGTCTGCGAAAAAAGCGAGAAGGAAAAACCGGCAAGGCATAATAAAATAACCGCCCTCGGCATATTCTCCCCCTTCATTTTTCTTTAATATCTTTTCTGTTTGCTGTTCGCGAGCATGCGCAGGCGCAGGGCGTTAAGCTTTATAAAGCCTTCAGCGTCCGCCTGATTGTAAACGGTGTCTTGCTCGAATGTGGCGATGTTTTCATCGTATATGCTGTATTCGGAACGCCTTCCGGTAATGCTGCATAAACCTTTGAAAAGCTTCACGCGCACATCGCCTGTAACGAATTTCTGGCTTTCCGTAATAGCCGTCTGAAGCATTTCGCGTTCGGGGGCGAACCAGAAGCCGTTATAGACAAGCCGCGAATAGTAGGGTATGAAGCTGTCTCTGAGATACATTACTTCCTTGTCCATCGTAATTGTTTCAAGCGCGCGATGGGCATTGTGTATGACAGTTCCGGCGGGGGTTTCATAAACGCCTCTGGACTTCATGCCCACAAAGCGGTTTTCAACGATGTCAATCCTGCCGACACCGTGGTTTCCGGCTATTTCATTGAGCTTTCTCATGATATTCGCGGGAGTGTAGGCTTTGCCGTTTATTTTCACTGGAATGCCTTTTTCAAAACTCAGCTCAACGGTTTCAGCCGTATCTGGAGTTTTTGAAATGGGATTCGTCATGACGGTCAAATCTTCAGGGGGTTCTGACCAGGGGTCTTCGAGTATGCCGCCTTCAAAGCTTATATGGAGCAGGTTTCTGTCCATGCTGTAAGGTTTTTTCAGCGTTGAGGAAACAGGTATTCCGTTGTCCTGCGCATATTTTATCAGGTCTGAACGGGATTTGAAATTCCATTCGCGCCAGGGGGCTATTATTTTTATTTTCGGTTCCATCGCATAGGCTGTAAGCTCAAACCTGACCTGATCATTTCCTTTTCCTGTCGCGCCGTGACAGATGGCGTCGGCGTTTTCAGCTCTGGCTATGTCTATCAGATGTTTCGCGATGAGGGGCCTGGCTATGGAGGTGCCGAGCAGATAATTCCCTTCATAAATGGCATTCGCCTGCATCATCGGAAATACAAAATCTCTGGCGAATTCTTCCGTAAGATCATTTATATAACATTTGGATGCCCCGGTCTTCAGTGCTTTTTCCTCAAGGCCGTCGAGCTCTTCGTTCTGGCCCACGTCCGCGCAGAAAGCTATGATTTCAGCGTTGTAGGTTTCTTTTACCCATTTGACTATGACTGAAGTGTCCAATCCGCCTGAATATGCGACTACTACTTTCAATTTATATTCTCCTTGCAGTTTGATTATTCCGTAATTAAAAGCTTTAGTATTTCTTGAAATGCCGTATTTGTTAAGATAATATTCTTTCATTCTCTTTCAAAGAGAACGGCGTATTATAAATCAATTTTGTTTAACCAGCATCTTAAGGAATTTATGGGAAAGCCTGATATTTTTGACGAAATTATAGGGTATCTGAAAGAAGAGTCAGGACGCGTGAAATACGCTAATGTCTCAGAATGCATATTAAACGACTTCTTTTCAGATGTCGAAAAAAAGCCCGGAAAAAGCGCGGCACAGGCAAAGCCTTCGCCATCGACGCCATTTCATCCTTCAGGGCGTAAAGTTTCCGAAATGGACCTTGACGAACTGAGAGCAACCGTAAACAACTGTACACTCTGCCGCCTTCATGAAAGCCGGACAAACACGGTTTTTTCCGATGGTGATTTCAAGGCTAAACTCATGTTCATAGGCGAAGGCCCCGGGCGCGACGAGGACGAACAGGGCCTGCCCTTTGTGGGACGTGCCGGACAGCTTCTTACCAGAATGATAAACGCGATGCAGTTCGAGCGCCGCGAAGTTTACATAGCCAACATAGTGAAATGCCGTCCGCCGGACAACAGAAATCCCGAACAGGACGAGGCCGAACTTTGCATCCCGTACTTAAAGCGCCAGATAGAGCTTGTCAATCCCGAGGTGATAGTCCTGCTTGGCGCGGTACCTCTCCGTTATATCCTCGGAAAGGTGGGAATTACTAAACTCCACGGCGTATGGCACGAATACAACGGCATTAAAGTGATGCCGACGCTTCACCCTGCCTATCTCCTGAGAAATCCTCCCGCTAAAAAAGATGCCTGGGAAGACCTCCAGAAAGTCATGAAAGTCTTCGGAAAAGTCCACAAAAAATAATAAGCCCCAATTCCTGTCTATGCGGATTCGCGGATAAGGATTGCAGGCTTGAGTACTTTTGTTTCCATGGGCTTACCATCTTTAAGATGTTTCATTATTATTTTGATGCATTCTGTCCCGCAATCGTAAGCCCTTTGATCAAACGTGGTCAGGGGAACGGGACAGTATTCAGACATTTCAATGTTATCAGCTCCTGTAATAAGCATATCATCAGGAACTTTTACTCCATAGTCTCTCAATCCGAATAAAACTCCTATGGCAACTTTGTCATTGCCGCATATTACGGCTTCCGGTTTGTATTTCATGATTTCCGCAACAGCTTTTTTACCGCTTGACACATCAAAAGCATCAGTATGAATAATCTTATTCTCAAAACCTGTTACAGCCTGGGAAAACCCTTCTTTTCTCCGCTCGGTATTTTCGCAGGATGGACAGGATACGAACATGAATTTTTTTGCGCCTTTCGACTTACAATGTTCCACCAGGGAAAAAATGCCCAGCCTGTCATCAGTAATGACAGCGGGATAATCATTCATCCTGTTTGAAGCGAGAATAAAAGGAAGTTTTCTGGAATGCAAATCATCAACCCATTCCCCGGTTCCTTCTATGCCCCATATTATAAGCGCGTCAATTTCCTGCCTGTTGAATACGTTCAAATACCCCTGTCCTTCCAGGAATTTCTTGTTTTTCAGCAAAGGAATGAGGCGGTAATCATTCTTATCAAGTTCGAAATAAGCGGCATTCATGAACTGCGCGAGATTGTCATCATCAAGACCGGGAGCCAAAGGCGTTGTTATGCCAATAGTTTTGGCACATTTTGAAAAAAAACGGGAAGCATGAATACTGGGAACATAACCGTATTTTTTGCATACTCTCAGTATCTTATTCTTTGTCTTCCGGCTTATCACTATATTATCATGTTTTCCGGCAATAACGCGGGAAACGGTTGATGCCGAAAAACCTGAAATTTGGGCTATTTCTCTTATGTTCATAAATAACTTTCAACTTTTTTATTTATTATACAATGTTTCTATTGACAATGCAAATGTTTTAGTGTACAATATATAGCAACAGTTGCATATAGAAAATGAAAATCAGGACTGATATAGCAAAACAGGAAGTTATGAAAGAGAACAAAACAAGATATTTCACGGATTTCACACTCATTGAGCTCCTCATTGTGATAGCGATAATCGCCATTCTGGCGGGGATGTTGCTACCTTCGCTGAAGATGGCAAAGGATAGCGCTTCAAAAATTTCCTGTTCTGGTAAACTTCGTCAATTAGGATTGGCATTTAATTCTTATATTGATGACTATAAAGTATTTCCTTCAGATAATCTGAATTGTGGTGGAGTATATTATCAATGGGAATATTTCATATCCATAATGATTAATCCCGTATCAGAAAGAACCAGCTACATAAATATGCCGATATTTAAATGTCCCTCTTATGGAGAAAAAAATTATTCTTTTTACAGTTACTCAATAAATCATTATATTTGTAGAAAAATAGTCTCAATGATTTCAAAACCATCAAGCATAATTGCTCTGGCGGACAGGAATGCAGTTTCAATAGAATATACAAGCCTAAAGAACGATGTAAACAATATAGGCTTCAGACACGCAAACAAGGCAAATATACTCTTTATGGATGCTCACATAGGAGACATAAAGATTGATTATTCACCTCTCTACGGTACTCCCCCTAATGCATGGAGGGAAAGTTTATCGTGGTAATAAAATTTAAGTTAAATAATAGACAAACAAAAGGTAAGGTGATGAGAAGTATTTTTTCAATGGTGGCAATGGCATTTTTATTTTTTTTAAGTCTGCAAATAATAATTTTGAAAGCAGATGAAGAGAAAAATGACGGAATAAATGATAATAGCGCTGAAATCCCGCTTGCCGTTTTTTCCGATACAAAATCATGTGAAGGCTGGAAGGCCAATGCATGGGGCGGGGGGAAATGCAATATACAATTTGCAACTGATAAAAATGAAAAGTTCAGTCCCTTCATGAAAATTGATTTTGAGGATGCTAAAGCAACTTTGTCGAATACCAGGCTTTTTCAGGATCAGAAAAGCAAGTGGCTGGAAAACCCTGTTACCGGCGCATATATATGGTGCAGAAGAAAAAGCGGAAAAGGAACAGTAACTTTATGTTATGTAAACAAGGAAAATTCGGAAACTTACAATTTCTCAAACAGTATAGGAACAAAGGATACAGGCGAATGGTATCAGGTAAAGTTGCGCTTGGGCGGCTGGAATAAAGAAAAACGGATTTTTGATATAAATAATTTGATAAATTTCAATTTTGTTTTTTATGGTACCGGTTCTCTGGAAATTGGTGAAATAGGTTTGCTTTGTCAATATCAGAAACTTAATGGACTGCTTAACGAAAACAGTAAAACCATTCCTGTCGGGGAAAATAAAAGTGAAATCAAAATTGATGGAACAATAAATACTGAAGAATGGGCGGATGCCGCAAAGTTTTTTCTCTCCCTTCCTGAAAAAGATTCCACGCTTTGCAAACAAAAAGAAGCTTTGGAAAAGACGGAATGTTTCATAACATGGAACAATGACGGTATTTACTGCGCGGCAAGATGTTTTAAAACTGATATGAAAAATCTCAAAGCCAGATATATGGATAATGCGGAGAGAATATGGGAAGATGAGTGTATTGAATATTATTTTGACCCTGATCGTAAGATGGAAACAAGAAACATGAAAAAATTTGCGATTAACGCAAATGGCAAAACCGGAATAGCGAATTACAAAGACAGGGATAAAGTCTTTACAGTATCCGCAAAAAAATTCGATGACAGATGGGAAAGTGAAATATTCTTTCCCTGGGAAACTTTAGGAGTGAACGAAAAAGCGCCTTTTCCTATTGGTTTTAATATGACACGAACAACTTATGAAGGAGAAAAACTTGTAGAAAGAACAGGATGGGCCACAACGGTATGGAGTGCTGTCAATGATTTTGGAATAGCCCTTATCAATAAAAGTAAAATTGGAACAGAAAATTCTACTCTCGGAAAAGGTTTAGGCCGTATCGGCACAGGAAAATATGTGATAACAGGAAACACTGGGGAGAACGGTTTATTCTATAAATTGAATCTCTTCACTCCCAAAACATCCCAACAGCTTGTAAATAAATCAGGGGAACTTAAAAAAGGTTTTTTTGAGATTTCCTTTAAATTTCAGGTAACCACATCAGGAGCTTACCCTCTGAATATGTTTACTTACGATGAAAAAGGCAATATAAGGAGCTACATCGAAGGGAAAATCAATGAAAACGCCATCGCCGATTATAAACCGTTATCAGTCGATGAAGTAGCTCTTTTCCCTGAACCTAAAATTTTCAAACGCGAAAAAGGGGAATTCATTTTAAAAGCAGGATTGAAGTATTTTCTTTCAGACAAAGATATTGATTTCTGCGGAGAAAAGCTCTGTTCCGAGCTTAGGGACTTTTATAATATCAAACTTTCACCAGTAAAGGATGCTTCAAGCGCCGAAATCATATTTGATTTAAACCTTTCTACGGATAAGGCCGCAGATTTAGTGAAATCGCTGAACATTAAAGAAGATTTTGAAAAAATAAAGTATGATGGCTTTCTTATTGCGGTAACTCAAAATAAAATTCTGCTGACAGCGAAGGAAAAACGCGGATTGTTATATGCGGTAAACGCCCTTACAGACCTTATAAAAATGACGAGCGGAGACTGCGGCAATCCCAAAGTCTGTTGTGTTAAAGTTGTAGATTGGCCTCATTATAATATCCGTTTCTGGGAACAGATGGTGGCGGCTTTTCATTCGGCTTCGAAAAATGAGGTCGGACTTTATAACTCGATGCTTGAGAAAATAGTGCTTCGAAATCGATATAACTGCTTGGCTTTTCAGGTTGATGATTTCTATCAATGGGAATGCGCTCCCAAAATGCGGCTTTCCCAGGCATGGACACCCGAAGATTACAGGCAGATAATCAAGTTTGTGAATAAAAACTATGTCCCTGTAATGCCGATGATTCAATCACACGGACATATGAGCTGGTGGCTTATCGGTAAAAAATATGGATTCGATTATTTGGCTGAGGATGGCGCGACTGACGTCATATGCACAAAACATCCCGACTCTTATAAAGTTCTTTTTTCATTCTACGACGAAGCCATTCGTATGTGTAGTGAAAATCCGGAATACAAACCGCGTTACTTTAATACTTCATTGGATGAAGTACGTTGGAAAACAAGCTCAACACCTCCTGAAAAACGGTGCAAATATTGTGAGGGTGTACCCAAAAATGAAATTTTTCTTGAACATATAAAAAATCTTAATAAACATATTCAAAAAAACGGTCTTAATATGATTATGTGTACTGATATGATATCGGAACCTCATAATGGCTTGAACGAATTCAAATGCTCACAGATAAGGAATAAAATACCTCGAGATGTAATCATGGGACACTGGTCGGAAATAGATTATCCGGAGATAAGTATATTTAGCAAACTGGGTTTTGAAAACTGGAAAATGTCCACAGCTTATAAAATAAACCGGCTTAATGAAGAATATGTAACGGGACATATATTTAATAACTGCACCTACAACTGGTGGCTTACCTATACAAGATGTGTATCTCAAGCCAGTTACGGCCCTATGGCAATGACTCTTTATGCAAACGGAATATGGAACATGTTCCCTGATAATGACAATACCACGTGGAGAAAATATACGGCTATATATGGAAACTGGCTTATGCGCAACTGGTCAAGAAAGCCGATATTGAACGGAACTGATAATTTCAGTGTTGTTGATATGTCAGGCGCGGCAAATGATATCGTCATAGACGAAAAAGCCGGAGATGGAAAAGGGTGGTTTGACAAGGGGGAAAAAAAAGATTTATCCCTTTTCAATTTTAATATTGACAAAGTGAATGGAATACCTGTAAAACTTGCACAAAAAGATGGGAAAATATCTTTCATAAAGTTCAGCAAACTTGCGAAAGAAACTGTTAATTTAAACATAGGGAAGAAAGCGGCAGGCATTATATTGTTTCATGCCGCTGATATCGAAGAAAAAGATTGGAAGAATTTCAGGGACAGAAAAAACTATAATGATCCATTAAAAGGATTTCCTATAATAAAATATACAGTTATTTATGAAAATGGAGAAACAGAATCTTTTGCCATGCTTTTCGGCTGGAATATTGCACCTTGGCAATACAATCCGAATTCACAAAATGACGTGTTTGCGAAATATGTAATTGATGCCCGTTCCCTTATAGAAGGCAAAACGAAGGACGCCAGGGATAAAAACCTGCCCGATGATATTGTTCTTTACCAATACGAATGGGTAAACCCGAAATCTGATATTGCTGTTAAGTCGGTTAAAATAGAAGGGCTTGGAACGCATATTTCTTACGGATTATTAAGTTTGACTATTCGAAATGGTAAGAAGTTTTAATTTTTATTCTGCTTTCTGTGACAGCAATAGAAAATTTTGCCGCTATTTTTTTGCTTTTGAATATTTTTCGGCGGATTTGATGTAGTGTTCTTCGAGGGAATCTATTTCGTTCAGCCATGAGGCCAGGCGCATTCTTCTGGAATGGATGCATTCCATTTCGCCGAATTCACAGCTTCCATCGGCCCGCGAGCCTCCGCAGGGGCCGTTTGAAAGGCCTTTGGGACAGAGTTCAGGGCAGATGTAATGGGTCAGCGGAAGCCTGCAGAAAGAACATTTCCTGCATCCGGCGAAAATTTTCTTTGTTATGAGATGTTCGTCGGCATCCTGGCAGCTGGCATGGGAAAAGAGAAATTCACAGATTTTATAGTGCAGTTTTTCCGACCCTGAGCATTGGGGTATTTTTCCTTCCTTCATGCTGGGAAACTCGTCAACATGGGCTTCGGAAAACAATTTATCGAACATATAGAAACGATGCGGGTAGGGGGCCATTTCCGCTCTGGCGAGGTGTTCGTAATATTCATTTTTCCAGCTTTCAAATGTTTTGAATTCGCTGAGGGCCTCGACTATCATATTGCAGGCGATGGAGACCTGCTCCGCGTTTTTGAGTCCCGCTATCTGGACGCCGCTGTATCCCAGAAGTTTGCATCCTGCGGCCTGTATCTGGAGCCTGCGCCATTGCGCGGCCTCGAACTGCTTGTATGAATAATTGACCTCCTTTTTGAGTATGCCCTGGAAGTCCGGCGAAATATGAACGCCCGGGCATTTGCCGGCGGAAATCTGTTCCACCCATTCTGGAGTGAGGAGCAGGAGTCTGGCGATAGAGGGCTGATAAAGCCCGCGGCTTGAGAGATACCAGCGGAGTTCCTGAAGTTTCAGCATGTCCCAGCCGAACTGCGTGACAAGAAAATTGGCGCCCTGATTTATTTTTTTGATGAGTTTGAAATACTGAGTGAAATGGTCGCACGGAGTGTATTTGAACGGGTTGAAGGCACAGCCTCCGAAGAGAGTACTGTCATCCTGCGATTTCATTCTGCGGAGCAGATGTATGCCCTCGGTGAAAGTGTGTTTTCTGGTCTGTTTTATGTTTTCTCCTGAGACGCCGTCCCCCGAGACCGGCACGAAATTTTTAAAGCCGGAAGATCTGCAGAATTCCATTGTCTCGATAAGTTCGTCGAGTGAAGCTCCCTTGCCGCTTATGTAGAGG
>Ga0154588_1142_pt1 | contig 25328 bp, 20 predicted proteins | sample RifGroF2_FD_116017 | JGI IMG/M metagenome (GOLD analysis project Ga0154588, IMG submission 116017) | Lentisphaerae bacterium GWF2_44_16
AAAGGATTGGCGGGATCGTTAAATCAGGCTTTCATGCCGGAACTGCTATCCGCAAACAGAAAAATAATGGAGGTAGCATGAGAGAATCAGGAAAAACACATTTTACTTTAATCGAATTGCTCATTGTGATATCAATTATCGCGATATTGGCCGGGCTTCTACTGCCTGCATTGAAAAACGCCAGGAGCACCGGACTGTCCATAGTGTGTAAGGGAAATCTGAAACAGATAGGAAGCGCTCTGACAAATTATACCCTTGACTTCAATGACAAATTTATGTGGGCTAAAACCCCTTATACCGCATATTGGAATGGTGACGTTTCAGGCCGTCCATGGTATGAACTGCTGGGAAAACTCGGACCATATTCCCAGCTTGATTACGGAGTTAAAATAGGTATTTTTGCGAAGAAAACCAGCTCATATGAAAGAAATATATTATGTCCGGTACAAAATGACGCGAGTTTTACATATACAGATTATGCATGCAACAGATGGTTTTTTGGCATTCAGGGGTCCGGTACTTATAAAAACCATTCGCTGACAATGATGCAGCAGCCTACACAGGTAGCTCTGGTTTTTGACAACGGATATTACAATGATCACTCCGTTTCATACGCATATCTTGGAACCTTCACCGCTTACGGAGGTTTCTGCATAAGATCAAATCATCTGAACAGCGCGAACTTTCTGATGGGGGACATGCATGTTGAAAGCATGAAACGTGATACAATAGGAATTGGAAGCTCTGTATTAGTACAAGGTTTTATCTCTTCTCAGGGATACGAATAAGAAATAAAAAACAGGAGATTGTTTTATGTTCAAAAGAGTTTTTTTTAGAATGCTTGCCGTTTCCGGTATTTTATGTTTTTCATGCTTGCGTTCTTTCGCCGCTGAAGACTTCAAGGCTGAAAAAACTGACACCGCTCCCGTTATAGACGGTAAACTTGATGACCCGTGCTGGCAGAATGAAAAGTGGTATGGAGGGAGTTTCCGTGTATTGAATATTCCTGAACAGAAAATCAATGTACAGACTAAATTCAAACTGGCACATGATGATGCCAATCTATATGTCGCGATAGTTCTTGACGAGCCCAGTATGGACAAGCTCCTGAAAAAAATCAAAGGAAGAGACGAAAGTGTATTTCGGGACGACTGTGTAGAAATATTTCTTTCCCCCTCCGGCGAAATACCTGAATACTACCATTTTGCCGTAAGCGCGTCAGGGGAGATTTATGATGCGTTCCGCAGTCAGGGCGGAATAGTCGCTACCCCGGCCTGGAACCTGAACGGAATCCGGCAGGCGGTAAAATGCGGCGAAAAGGAATGGACCGTTGAACTTGCTCTTCCCTTGCTTGGCTTGAGCAATAAAAGCCCTGACAAACCCTGGCTTTTCAATATTTCAAGAGAAAGAAAAGCCGGAGGAAAAGATGAATTGAGTTCCTGTGCCCCTCTCACGGGCGGCTTCCACCAGCCCTCTCTGTTCGGAAAACTCACGCTGGAAAATGCCAATCTGAAAAAATATTCCTGGAAAGTTCCGCCTTTCTATGACGCGAAAACAATCAGTAAAAAAGACGGCAAAATCTATTACAGTTTTAAAGCTTTTCTGCAAAATGAAACAGGAAAATATCACTTCATAAAAATAAAATCTTCCATTGAAAACGGCAGCTCCGTAGAAACAACCGCGGGAATTGACAACAAGGGCGGAAAAGAATTTCTGATTGAAGTACCCGTGGGGAAAATGGGCAACGCCGAATTGTCATTTGAACTGACGGACAGAAAAGACAATACGCCTATGCTTGATATCAGAGTGCCGATACAGTTAAATTATTCCCCAATGCTTATCACGCTGATAAAACCTTTTTACCGCGATGACATCTTCGCGTCCATGAAGATAAAGGAAATAGAAGGCGATATAAGCATTTCGACAGAAACAAGCTCAAAGGAAATAGAACTTTCATTCAAGGATGAAAACGGCAAAGCACTGACGGAGAAAAAAATAAAAATTACTTCGGAAAAAATGGCGTTTTCTCTTCCGCTCCCGGAAAATCTTGCAGACGGAAAATATTATATTGAAGCCAAACTCATTGGAGATGAAAAAACGGTGTCCGTAAAGAAGACTGTCAGAAAACTTGCCCCCTTCAAGGGTGAAGTTACTATCGACAACGACCTGATAACGAAAGTTGACGGCAAACCGTTTCTTGCGTATGGGTGGTTTTCTCTCGATGAAAAAAATATAATTAAAGAAAAAGACACCGGATACAATGTAACTGTCAGTTACAATACCTACTTCAAGCCCGATGAGGATTTAAAGAAATGGCTGGACTTCCATTATGAAAACGGCATAAAAGTACTCATGTATCCTTACCCGAAGAGAGTTTATAACAATCCCGAGTCATGGCATCGCATGCTCAGTCCTGTTGAATCCGAGGAAATCAGGGCATACGTAAAGAAGTGGAAAGAACACCCTGCCATTTTAGGCTGGTACATGGCCGACGAACCGGAATTGCGCCCTGCCCTGCCAGCGAGAATGAACGCCATATATGAAATATGCAAAGATGAAGACCCGTATCATCCGTGTGTACTGCTCAACGATACTATCGGCGGTATTTATAAATATATAGACAGCCTTGATATAGCCGATCCGGACCCTTATCCGAAATTCCTTGAAAACGGTTTAGCTTCGCTGCCGATTGAAAAAGTCGGTCAGTTTATTGAAAATATTTTCAAGGCTGGGAAAAACAGGAAAATCGCCTGGGCCACTCCTCAGGGATTCAACTACGGCGATTATGGTACCATCAATAACCGCGCGCCGGATTTCAGGGAACTCAGGAACATGCAGTATCAGGCGATTATCGCCGGATGCACAGGCTTCACATGGTACACCTATAATGGATCATTATGTTACCCCGATTGCAAGGATGGAATAGCCTTCCTTTGCAAAGAAGCAAATGTGATCAGGGATATTGTTTTATCACCCACAAAAAGAATCAATATTGAAACAGGAGACACTTCCGTAAAAGCGGCCTATTATAAAAATATAGCCGGAAACGACTGGATAATTGCGGTAAATAACGCGACAACAGAGAAAAAGGCAAAGCTTGTCCTGCCGGAGAAAAACACGACCGAAAAGTGGTACGTTCTTTCCGAAGGACGAAGCATTGAAGTAAAAAATGGAACGATTGAACACAAGTTCGGAATCTATGACACGGAAATATATACCACCAGTAAAGAGGCCGCTGAAAAACTTTCCGTCGCCGATCTGCTGAAACGTATTGAGGAAGTGAAAAAATCATACATCAGGCCCGGCGATATTGCCAAAGAAGCCAAAAAAATAAGTTTCTCAAGCAACAAAGGAAGCCGTTCAGCGGAACACCTCACTGACGGTTGCCGGGAATGCATGGGCTGGAGAGCGGGAAAAGCCGGGACACAATGGGTCGAGTTTGACTTTGGAAAAACAACGGAAATAGGAAGAATCAATGCATTTTCTCCTAAGGAATTCAGTAAAAATCCCGAAATTCAGACGTATAAAAATGGAAAATGGGCAAAAATATCGGAGTTGAAAAAGACTTCTGAGAATAAGTTCGAAAGTTCTTTTGCCCCGGTCTCCACCGACAAAATAAAAATAGTCTTTCCTCTCTCAAATAAAGAAACATTGCAGGTAAATGAAATAGAAATCTACAAAAAATGAGAGACGGCATGATTAAAAAAATTCTCAATCTGTTTCTTCTGACAGCCGTATTTTCCGTTTTTGCCGGGGAAGCTGAAACTCCAATAATCGCTTATTGGAGTTTTGATAAGGATACGGAAAGAGAACTTGTTGACTCCGGGCCGAACAAACTGAACGCCCTACTTGCGTCAAAAAAAGACAATGCCAAAATACTGAAAACGAAAGGAATGAAAGGACAGGCGCTGTTTTTCAAAAAAGATAATCCGCTTAAATATATCGTACAGGACAAAAATAAATTTTTAAACCTCAAACCGCCTTTTTCAATCTGTGTATGGGTGAGACCTGAAGAAAGGTCAAAGCAGATGTCCATACTTTCTTCCAAACTTGATACCGCGAATAACGGTTTTTCCCTTGGCATAGGATGGGGAAAGGTTAACTACAGATGGGGAGACGGGGAAAAAACAAATATCATTTCTCCTGAAACAAATTCTCTGAGAAAAAATATATGGACACATATCGCGTTGGTAAATGACGGAGAGAAAATCACGATTTTCATTGACGGCGAAATGGAATTTGAAGAAAAATATGAAAAAGCAGTTCCGGTACCTGCAAAAGCGGATACTGTCATAGGCAATTATCCTGCAAGAGCGGACGCGTATAATTTTATCGGCGCGATAGATGAACTTTATATAATAGGCAAGGCACTGAATAAAGACGAAGTATATAAAACTGCAAGTAAAATTGACTGAAACCCTCCGCTATGGCCTCGAACATTTAAGCCATAATATTTCCAAAGGATTTACAGAGAACTCACTCTTTTCGTCCGGAACTATTGTTCTGCGGCTGAGGAGATCAAAAAGATTAAAAGCGCCATACTTTTCAAAAATATTTTTCAAAGATACTCTTACGGACTTTGATGAAAGATTGTGAACGGCAATCAAAGGATTTTCATTCTTTTCAAATCCTCTGAGTACAGTAAACACCGAAGGATGCAGCAATGGAAAACTGAATGAAGCATCCGGGGAAAAAGCCTTTTCGCCTGCGCGTACTGAAAGCAGCTCCCTGTAACGGGTGTAAACTTTGCGGCGTAACGAGTCCTTTTCCGAGAGTTCTTTTACAAGGGTCTTGAAGTCGAGTTTTTCACGGTTTATCGTCCTGAAAGCACCGGAAATTTTTACCCCTTCAGTAAAGTTCACTGAACCCACGAGACTGTGAAAATAAACGCACGGAACCCCCGGCATGGAAAGCATTATCGCCTGTGAAAGCATGAATTTTTCAGCCGCGGCATCTGAACTGTCATTATCAGCTTTAAGAAGGCTCAGGTAATTGATGTTCAGCTCATACGGGCTTTCAGTTCCATTCTCGTTTTTCTTTGAGGAAATATTTCCGCCCCGCGCCAATGTACTTTTACAGAGAAAATCAATTTCCTCCTGCGGAAGCAGTCCCGTTGCCGGGGTAACGCCTATCCCGTCATGCGACGCGGTAAAATTAAAATAGGTATTTCCACAAGCGGGGACTTCGAGCGATGACGCCCAAGAGCTTAGAAAAGTGGAATTTTCCATCAGTATCGCATGCGCCAGAAGGGGAGGCAGCGAGAAATTATAAACCATCTGGGCTTCATCGCCGTTTTTTCCGAAATAGGAGATATTATCCTTATGCGGTACGTTTGTTTCTGTTATGATTGAAACGTAAGGCGCGCTTTCATCAAGTATCAGTCTCAGGAGCTTTATGACTTCGTGGGTTTCCGGCAGATGAACGCACTTTGTTCCCGGCTTTTTCCAGAGATAGGCGATGGCGTCCAGACGCAATACCCTTGCGCCCTGACTGACGTAAAACAGTAATACATCAATAATCGCAAGCAGTGTATCCGGGGATTCGTAATTTAAGTCGATCTGATCGGCGCTGAAGGTCGTCCAAAGCCATTTTTCGCCTTTGGAAGTATCGAATTTCGTAAGAAGAGGCAATGTCCTTGGCCGGATTACACCGGAAAGGTCAATTGACGGACCGGTTTCTATAAAAAAATTTCTGAAAGCCTCATCACCGGCAAGATATTTCCCGAACCATCCGCTTTTCGCGGAAATATGATTTATGACGGCGTCGAACATCAGATTAAAGTTTTTCCCCATAGACACTATGTCTTCCCAGCCGCCGTTTTCCTTTTTCACTTCCTTATAGTCAATGACTGAAAATCCATCGTCCGACGAATACGGATAAAACGGCAGAATATGTATAATTTTAATCAGTCCCGAAACATAATTTCCCAGAAATTTGTTCAGGACTTTCAGTGTTTTTTCATTTTCCGAACTCACTTGGTCGCCGTAAGTGGTAAATGCGATGTCGTTCTCTCTGAATTTTGCTCTTCCCGCATTATTCGAAAGCTTGTAAATAAGAGGCTGGTAAAAATTGATAATGTCATTGATACCGTCAAAAATTCTATCAGCTTCTCCGCTTCCGTAAAGAAAACTTAACTTCTTTATAAATTCAGCGCGGATTTCTTTTTTAACAGGCATGTTACTCCGGAAAAATAAATGGTTCTATCAGAAAAAGCGGGTTTTTACGTATTTCGCCGCCGATAATGGAAGCCATCGGCCCGGCCTGAATGAGTTTTGCGTCAGCCATTCCGATCTCTGCGTTGACCTGAGCGCCGGCCTCCATAAGCAGAGGTTCGACCTTCAGATAGTTCCGAGGAAGTCCCGGCATGTGCGGAAATGTGGGAACTGTGATTTCGACACCGTTTGCGTCAATGACAACGGGAAGGTATTCTTTTCTGCAGATTGTCGGCGCGCCATTGACATTTTCGACAAAATGCAAAGAGGTGTTGGAACCGTGAGTAACGCCGAGCAGCAGAATTTTTCCGTTCATTTCCATCAGTTTGTGATAAGGTGAGCCGAAACCTACTGAAAGTTTACACCGTTCGTGTCCCTCGAGTATTTTTTCTGCCAGCGGGCCGCATGCGGCGGTGCAATGTGTCGGGTTCAGGGAACGCAGCACTCCGGGGCGCTTCCGGAAAGTTTCAGTTATTATTCCGCATCCAGACGGCGTGTTTCTTATATCAAAACAACAACCGCGGTCAAGCAGGTAAAACTCCGAACCGCTCTGAAACGACGGCATCATCAGAGTTCCGTCAGCGCCGAGAGTTTCCAGTAAAGCGTCTATCAGCATATCTGCCCCGCCTTCAACCTGTCCAAGACTTTTCAACGAGCCGTGAAGCAGTAGAATATCGCCGGATTTGACGCCAATTTTGCGAAGACCTTCTATAATATCTGATTTTGCGACTTTCATGGATGAATTACCTTAGCAAATTCGAGTTTAGTTCTTGAACTCTTGCAAAAATATAGGAATCTCGGAGGAAAAGCAACAGCTTGTTGAAAAAAGTTTTTTCTTTTCTCCAGAAGCCCATAACTTTCGTCAAATTCTTGATCTGTATTTTTTGGGGGCCTCTTTTGCGTTTTGTTCCATGGGTGGGTACCATAAATTCTGTTCCTCCTCAAGCTTTGGGTTGAAAAGCTCCAATCCGCCTCATGTACAATCCCCTCACCGTGTATCAGAATAACGGCTTCATGCCTGTTTTTTCAGGTGAAGCGGCTATGACATGCAATTTTCCGAACAATGTTTTTATCATGGTATAATTGTTTTAAGAGGGTCAATTGAAAAAGTAAACGCATGTTTGTCAAACTAAATGCACGCCAATTCCCGACACGCTGACGCGTTTTTCCGTTCTCCCGATAACTATCGACTATCTGAAGATATTCATAACCTTTGACTTTTTTAGTTCTGAAAAACATGCCGTTCCCTTTTGTTTAGCATTACTTCTGTTGTCAGATTTTTAAAAACCAGCGCAAAAATAAAGATTCCAGAAAAAAAGCTGGCATTACATTTTGCGTTTTCGGAAAAAGTCCAGCCTCAAAACTCTTGGAAAAAAGCTTTAAACTGTCGAAGATGAGTTAAAAAAACGGTATAAGCGACTGTCTGGGCGAAGCTAAGAGAACCGCCATCCGACAAGTCAGAGAGAGCACGTGCAATTTGGGAACATCAGTAGTAATTATGATACAATGAAAGAGAAAGCAATCTCCTCTTGAATCTGTTTTTTGTCGGGATACCGTATATAGTTCAAATTTTGAAAACCCGGCAGTAAATGGGGCCTTTTATGATTTTGATGATAGATAATTTTGATTCGTTCACATACAACATTGTGCAGTATCTTGGTGAATTGGGCTGCAATCCAGAAGTAATCAGAAACAATGATATTACGCCTGAAAAGCTTAAAACACTCGATGTTGAAAAACTTATCGTTTCGCCTGGGCCGTGCACTCCGAAAGAGGCTGGAATATCATGCGAGGCAATCAAGTTTTTCGCGGAAAAATCAGTACCCGTGCTGGGCGTCTGTCTCGGGCATCAATGCATAGGGGAAGTATTCGGCGGCAAAGTCATCCATGCCCCGTATCTTATGCATGGCAAAATATCCGAAATATTCCACAATGGAAAAGGTATTTTTAAAGGGCTTGCGTCGCCTTTCAAGGCGACAAGATATCATTCGCTCATAATAGACAAACAGTCATTTCCGGAAGCCGCTCTTGAAATAACGGCTTGGACCGAAGACGGACTGATAATGGGCGTGGAACATAAAAAATTAAAGGTGTATGGAGTACAATTTCATCCGGAATCGATACTTACTGAAGACGGGCACAAACTTCTTGGAAACTTTTTGTCCGTAAAATAAGATTTTCCTCATGGGCCATACTTCAAAGATATTAAATATGAACATCTGCCATCTGCTCAAAACTCCTCTGGCTTTAGTCGTACTGACGCAGATAACTTTTACCGCCGGGGATTTTCTGGCCAGGGCTAACATGAAGCATTTCGGTTTCTGCAAAGCTGCCTTTTTCACATGGTGGTTTCTTATCTATTTTATTCTCAGGCAGATAGGAATGATGGGACAGCTCTATGTTTTTTCAAGTGTGGAGCTGGGCAAAACTATGGCCCTTTTCGGGGCGATCTCAATTGTTCTTTCGAATCTTCTGGGCATATTTCTTCTCAGCGAGCTGCTTTCCGTGGGCGTGTACATAGGCATTACTCTGGCAATACTTGCTTTTCTCGCCCTTGCCTTTCTTTAAAACAAGATTTTGAAAAGCTGATAAAATACAGTATATTAGCGTTCCCGGGGGCTGAAAATTTAAGGGTTTTCATGACGATAAAATTATTGATAGCTTTTGCCGTGATGTTCGCTGCGCTTGGCGGTATATACAATTACTGGCAGAAAAAAAATTCTTATTATACTATCCACATCGTATTTCTCTCAATCATAATTATCTCCTGCACTGTCTTCATACTCTACTACACAAACATAGTAGGTTCTTACGCCTATAAACGGCTTTATTCGGATGAACTGATATTTTCAAATTCCAGGGGCTTTGCGATGGGGCAGTATCTCGCCAAAAAATTCCCCGGCGGAAAAGCCCTTGTCATAGCCGGAGAGGATTACAAAAAAAACAAAGTGGAAATGGGCCTGATAGAAGAGCTGGAAAAAGGCTTCGGCCCAAAGGTAAAACTTATCGCGGTGGAAAGTCTTGATATAATCCAAAAATATCTTCCCCCCGAACAGGTCAAGCCAATTAATGAAATCATGAAAGCTATTGATTTTGATATAGTTATAGGTAGACATCCCGATTGCAATATCATTGTATCCCTGATAGGGCTGCCTAGTGACGCCAAATATATGAAAATATGGCAGGAAGAGGAAAATAAACGGCCCAAAGTCGCTATTCTGGATGGATATTTATTTATGCTCGGCGGAGCAATCAAAGTCGGTTACGTCTGTGCGGTTACAGCACAGAAAAATGGCTCTATAACGGATGCGCCGCCGCCTTCCAATCCGGAGAAAGCCTTCAATATGCGCTATATCCTTGTAACACCGGAAAATATCGATGATATGGCAAAAAAATACAAGAAACTGTTTTTGTTGGAATAAAATAGTTACAATTTGGCTCATTTGGGTATATAATACGTTATGCTAAAAAGAGAAAGGGCGTGTGATTTATGAAAATAAAAAAATTCACCCTCATAGAAATCCTCTTCGTAACTTCCATATTCGCAATTCTTCTGGCAATACTGTTGCCGAGCCTGAGAAGGGCCAAGGAATACGCTTACGATGTGGTATGCAAAAGTAATCTCAGACAGATAGGAGTAGCCTACAAAAGCTATAAGGCTGACTACAGGAATCAGCACCCGAGCACGGACAGGTGGCTTGACGATTTCAGGCCTCTTTATCCGTATCTCAACACTGTTGACGTTTTCATCTGCCCTAAATCACATACGGAGCTAAAATCTTCTGAAGACCTTCTTGGCGGAGCAGATTACTATATATCTGGAAATTTAACTGACAACGACAGAAACAACGGGCACGGAAACAGCCCTTATCATCTCGATATCAGTAACCCCGGCCAAAATACACTTGAACTCTTATCATATAAACGAAATGCCGTATGCGTATATGACAAGTATTACACAAGTCATTTCGGCAAACTTAATATCCTGTATCTGGAACCATATCAGGGTACTGAAAATGGCGTAACTGTACGGAAAACCGCGTTTCAGCTGGATAAGGAATATGGAGTGCTCAGTTTATGGACACTTGATGTAAGAAATAATGGTGATATATGGCTGGTTACCGTTCTTTCACCATTTCCCGATTTAGACACTAATGGCAATAGCAGCAGTAGCGTTGGCGGTGCCGGCACTCATGGAAATTCAGGCCATTAATTAAAATAATCAAATAATGGCATTTAATAAGGAGGACTTCGTCGAAAATGTTTAAACTTAAAAGTATTGTCAAAAGCAACCTTTTTTACTGTCTGCTTACTATATTTCTTCTGAGTTCCGTCTTCACTGTTTTCTTCATATACCAGAAATACAGCGATTTTATGGACAAGGCCAATAACCTTGAACGCAGTTACATGCGCTATAAGCAGGACCTGCTTTCAAATGAAGTCGAAAACACCCTCAAATATATCGCTTATGAAGCCTCCCTTATAGACGACAAATACAAGAATGCCGATAAAAAGCTCAGAGACGACGCCGTCAAAAAAGCAGGACTGGAAGTACTGGAAAAACTCAGAAAAATAAAATTCGGCAAAAACCGCGAAGGCAATGTACTCATAATAGATTTCGACGGCAAAGCCCTCCTGTATCCTTCAAAGGCAAATCTCGAGGGAAAAAATATCAAGGATGTCAAATCACTGAAAGATAACCAGAGCATAAAACCCTATGAACTGATAATTGACGCCGGAAGAAAACCCTTCGGCGACTTCATACACTATACAGTGATAAACCCCTCCCAAAAACAATATCAGGAAATGATAGCCTTTTCAAAAGCTTTCAAGCCCTGGGGCTGGACCGTTTCCTCGGAAATGAGCAGGGACAGCTTTCTGAGAGCTTTTTCGGAAAACAGGATAAGGATGAAAATAGACTTGGCCATAGAGATAGCCTTTATCTGCATTCTCTTTGCTATTATCACTGTCGCGGCATTCATATTCATATACAGCTTTTCAAGGGCGATAAAAAAAGAACTCGACATGCTCATTGATTATCTAGGCAAACCCGTTCAGGATAATCCGACTCTCTCCGAAAATGACTTTCACTATTCTGAATTCAAATTCATTGCCTCGTCAACCATAAACATGGTTTCCAGAATAAAAGAGCTTCTTCTGAAACTCAAAGAACTCGCAATCCGCTCGGAAATCAACAGTCAGGCAAAAAGCAGTTTCCTGGCCGGGCTCAATTATGAAATCAGAAGCCCCCTTAACGGCATTATGGGCATGTCCAATATACTCCTCGAAAGCAAACTCGATAAGGAACAGAAAAGCTGTGTTGAGTCCATTCTGACATCAGGTAAATCCCTTGTTTCCCTGATTAACGCGATAAGCGATTTTTCTTCTCTTCAGGCAGGAAACCTGGAAATCAGAAAAGAGTCTTTCGACTTGAAAAGCGTCTGTTCAGAACTTACTGAAATAATGCTGGATAAAGCTTCCGCCAAAAAATTGGAACTGAAACTGAACTATGACGGAAATAATATCCCGCCATTATTGTCAGGAGACCCCAAGCGCATAAAACAAATTATGATAAACCTCATCGACAACGCCCTCAGTTATACTCAGGAAGGAACTGTTTATATAAATGTTAAATGCATTGAGACAAAAGAAAAAAGTCTGAAAGTCTCCTTTGAAATCCAGGGTACTTCTCTGAATATTTCCGGCGGTTTTGACAGAATACTTGAGGACCTGACGGCGGAAAATACTTCTTCACAGAAAACCGGCGTAAGCTTCAGCCTCGCCGTCTGCAAATATCTCGTTGAACTTATGGGCGGTGAAATCGGAATAAAAACAGAAGAAAGTAATTCCGCTCAGACAATATTCTTCAATATTCCATTTCAGATACCTGAAACAGTCGCTGAAAAAGAAAAAACCGCGGTACTTCCCGAAAAGAGCACGGAACAGCGTGAAATCAGAGTACTGCTCGTTGAAGATGACCCGATTAACCAGCGCGTTGAGGCAAATTTTCTTTCAAGACTTAACTGCAAAGTTACCACTGCCAATAACGGGCTTGACGGCCTTAAAAAATTCAAAGGAAGCGATTTTGATATAATCTTCATGGATTGCCAGATGCCGGAAATGGATGGATATGCGGCAACCAGGGCTATAAGGGCTTCAGACAGTCCAAATAAAAATATACCTGTCATAGCTCTCACCGCCGATGCTATGCGTACCGACATAGCCATGTCTAAAGAATGCGGCATGAATGACCATATCGCCAAGCCTATCTCAGTGGAAGACATTAAAGAAATGATAGCAAAATATCTGTAATAAAGGGGAGCTTAAGTTCAGCATGAAAAAAATTCTTCTTCTGATAATATTTCTCAATCTGTTTTCCTTGTCTCTTTCCGCCAGAATAAATGAAACCATTGAACAGTGCAGGACCAGGTACGGGGAGCCGAAAGCCGAAAAAACAAGCGGCCCCTGCCTTGTTAAATATTATTTTAAAAACGGCATGAACGTCATGGCCGTTTTTTACAAGGACAAAGCTGTGGTTGTGAATTATGCCAAACCCGACTCGTCCAACCCCTTTTACAAACGCACTGTCGATAAAGACGGATGGATGGACACCATAAGCTCTCCCAATATCATGGAAATGAACCTGCCCCTGCCTGAAAATGAAATAGAATACCTTAAAAATTCCAACTCCGAAAATGAGAAATGGACAAAAACCGGAGACAACATCTGGCAGAGGGAAAAGAAAACAGTCGCGGCTTCTTACCAAAAAAATATACTTACCTTCAAAGTCGTTAAACAAAATGACAATAAAGATAAACCTTCTTATCTGAACGGATTCTGAAGTTCCGCCACGCTTATCTTCATACAAAACGTCATCTTATTTTATTCTGGATCATACAGGCCTTGAGGGTATTACGCATCAAGGTGGCTATTGTCATAGGGCCTACGCCTCCGGGTACCGGGGTTATATAGGAGGCCTTTTCAGAGACATTTTTAAAATCCACGTCGCCAGTATTTCTGAAACCTTTGGGATGACTTGCGTCTTTGACCCTGTTCATGCCCACGTCTATTACTATAACGCCTTCCTTGACCATGTCGGCTTTTACAAACTCCGGCTTGCCTATGGCGGCTATCAGTATGTCGGCCTGTTTCGTATAATGGGCTATATTCTGAGTGCGCGAATGACATACTGTTACCGTGGCGTTAGCGCCTTTCGTTTTTTGCACCAGCAGGGCCATCATGGGTTTGCCGACTATATTTGAACGTCCCAGTATGACAGCATGTTTGCCGTCTGGGTTGATGCCGCTGTATTTGAGAAGCATCATGACGCCGTATGGAGTACACGGCATGAAGCCGTCCTCTTCGCCGTTAAGCATCCGGCCCACGTTTTCGGGATGAAAGCAGTCCACATCTTTCTCCGGTCTTATGGCATTGATTATGGCGTCTTCATCAATATGAGGCGGAGGCGGAGACTGCACAAGAATTCCATTTATTCTCTTATCATTGTTAAGCTCTTCAATTATCGAGAGAACTTCCTGCTGGGTTGTTTCTTTCGGCAGTATCCTTTTTTCCGAATGAATGCCCAGTTCGGCTGATTTTTTTGATTTCATGTTCACATAGGTCTGTGAAGCCGGATCGTCGCCTATGAGGACAACCGCAAGTCCCGGCTGGAGCTTGTGTTCATTTTTCAGCCTGGCGACGCCTGCGGCGGTTTCCCCGTTAATCTGTTCCGCGACGGCTTTGCCGTCAATAAGTTTTGCTTTCATAAAAATATATCTTGTGTTTCGCGCGTGAATTATAAATTTTATGTGTTAATATAAAATACCATTGGCATCTAATACAATTGATGTTTTTACTTTTTTTTCAAAATATACGGCGGGACAGTACTTAAATGTTTATCTTCTGAGTGTCCCGTAAAAGTGTTAAAGAACGGTTTATATGCGTCTGCTTATTTATAATATCGCTTACGGCACGGGAAATCCCGGCGCTTTCCATAAACAGATATGGACGATACACCGTTATCTCCGCACATCCAAAGGCCATCTTGACCGGATTATAGATTTTATTGACGAAAGCGATGCCGACGTGGTGGGACTTGTGGAAGTCGATACGGGCTCATACCGCACGGATTTTGTCAATCAGGTCGAGGCCATAGCAAATCATCTCAAACACTATCACCAAAGTTCAGTCAAATACGGCAAGCGCTCACTCGGCAGGGCCATCCCCATACTGAACAAGCAGGCAAATGCCATACTCACCAGAAAAAAAGTCCCTAAATGGTATTTTCATTATTTCCCGCACGGCTTTAAGAAACTCATTATAGAAGTGCACCTTGACGGGATAAGGTTTTTTCTCGTGCATCTTTCAATTCAGAAAAAAACCAGGGAAGTCCAGATAAAATATCTGACGAAACTCGCCAAAGGCTCCAGCCCGCTGATTATAGCCGGGGATTTCAACACCTTCTCAGGAGAAGACGAACTCCGTGATTTCAAAAAAGAACTAAAGCTGATAAATCCCAATGCGGAAGGTCTGCCGACCTATCCTTCCTCAAAGCCTAAACATCAGCTTGATTTCATTCTCTGTTCAAAGACGCTTAAAGTGAAAGATTTTCAGATCCCTGAAGTGAAATACTCCGACCATCTCCCCCTGATACTGGATTTTCACAAATGAGCTGTCATCCCAAGACAGATTTATCAGTAATAAACAGGGGATAATCAACAAACGGCAATCCCCTGATTGTAACAAATCCCTGTACGTTTTCGTCAAATCCAACCGGAGGATATTTAAAGCCGCGTTTACAGGATTCAACTTCTTTTATTTCATAGACATTTCCCCTGATGGGGTCTATCAAAACAGGATTTTCCAATTTGTCCTTTTCATCAATCCAGAGCTGTATGTCTATTATCCCGGGCTCCAAACTCATTTCAGGATTTTCAGGCACGTGGTATGAGAAAACAGGCACTCCATTGCGGCGGAATTTATTTGTTACCATTGAAATATGGCGCAGATGCGACATCAGCGGAGTCCCGTGAATGTTGATGCGAATATAAAGGTCTTCCGCCTTTTCCGCCGAATCAAAAAGATATCCCATAGACTGCAATGCCTGATAGGAAAGCTTGGGGCTGCCTGTACATTTAAGCACACCCATGCCGCAAACTTTTTCACCGGTCCTTTCATTGTAGTTCTGTTTGTCTATCACCATGAAATATGACGACATTTCGCATCCTATTTTGAAATCCGAGGTATATCGCCGGGTCAAAAATTTAGCCTGGACATACTCATTCCCGCTGGACAACCCCATTCTCTGTATTGTAGGCATACCGGTCTCGCCCTGCCATATCTTAATATGAGAACCCCCGTGTGTATCAAGTTCATATCTTATGTTGTCATAACGGACTTCAAGACCGAATTCAGGGTTTGTCCCGTAAGGATGGAATGTAAGAATGTCTATATATTTCGCCAGTCCCGCGTTCACCATGTTCCTCATGAAGAAACAGGCGTCCAGGGATAGAGAAATTGAGCCGCCTATGATTTTCGCGTCGGGATCAGCCTTCCGGATTTCTTCGGAGCTTATCCTGACAAGTTCCACATAGTCTTCGGCGCATTTCTTCTCGAACTCGCTTCTATTGCAGTCCTTGTAAAGGTTATAAGTTTTCCAGAAGCCGTAAGGGGCGGTGTTTGGCTCGTTCCATATCTCCCAATGAGTTACTCTGCCTTTAAAGTGTTTAGTCATGGCAGCGAGATAATTTTTCCAGCCCTTGACGGCCTCTTTCCCATGGTACATCGGGACTTCTCCGACATAACCGCGAACAGTACTTGGCACCTTTTCTCCGAGATGCTTCTCGGCATAATCCGCATAGCCTTCGACCGGAGTATATAAGGGGTTGCCGAAACTGACGCTCAACCACGGTTGGATACCAATCGCAAGGAGCGAATCAACTGTCTCATCAAGCCATTTGAAATCATAAACGCCTTTTTCCTTTTCGCATTTTATCCATCCGGTTTGCATGCGGGCCCATTTGACACCGGAATTTTTCATGAGTTCATAAGTCAATCTCGGATCAAAAGTATCCCTGTCAAGGGTTTCATATCCTATTCCGATGATAGATTTTTTGACATTCAAATTGTTCGGTTTAGGCAAATTGCCGATCAGTTCAAGGTTGTGCCGGTTTTCCAACGGGTTCATATTGAGCCCGTATAATTTCGCGTCTCCAGCTTTGGGCATAACATTACACGGCGGCAACTGCATGATTGTCGTATCCATAATTTTCTCTCTTTTATGCTTTAATTTGAATACATTTTAGGGAAGCAGTACAAATGTTCTGAAATAGCTCGGCATTATTTGTTCACTAACGATTAACTACATTATAATTTCAAGCATGTTTAGCTATTCAATAAAGCGCAGGAGACCAAAGGCCGAAAAATCATTATGCCGCTGACTCCCCAAAGTGCTCCATCTCTGATATTGCGGAATTCCAATATGCGAACCATTGTTTTTTGGGCGGTTTCGTATGAAGTTGGCGTACCATTTGGCACCGACTTTCGGGGCGGGGACGGATTGAAAATCTGAGAAGGGGATAAACATCTCAATGTTCCATCCGTCCGCATCCGCGAGGGCGACTGTTTGCGCGTTTTTGGCATCCCACTGTTTGTCGAAGCCGTATGCGTCGTAAACCGCGGAATTCAGATTTATTATCAGATGGTAGTAGTTTGTGCGTTTGCCTTCGACGTCCAAAAACATTTCCATGCAGTCGTCCCACCACAAATCCATATCATGCCCATGCCGTTTGGCGGCATATTCGGTCTTTTCCTTCTCATTCATGCGGAATGCGAACGCAATGCCCTTTTCGTTCCAGACGGCCTGCACCCATGTATCCGTCCGGTCTTTTATCGGGACGGGGTCATTTGGCAAAGCGTTTTTGAAGGATTGTTTTTCTGTTTCCTTCCAGCATATATCATCGAGTTTTCCGTCTATCAGCGGGAGATTGCTTATTTTCTGGATTGTCAGGGTGGGCAGGTTTCCGCCGTGATACCTGTCGGACTCCTCGAAAAAAAGTTCCAGGGATTTCCCGAAGAAATCGATCCTCTGTTTTTCAATGCTGTTTTCCTTGACCGAAGTGCGTGCCTCTTCCAACAATTTTTTAAGGTTGGCGGCAAGATCAGCGGGCATGGTTACTTCATGTATCATGCTTGGGCTGACATGGTGGGTGTTCAACTCTGAATTCCACGGAATGTTTTCCCAGCGTTCAGTCAGGATTTTCAAAATTTCCGACATGGGTTTGGCGGCCGGGCCGTACATGAGGGCCGCATGTTCGTCGCAGGCCGCATCAATGTCGAAATCAGGATTCCACATCAGACGAAACCAGCAATATAAAGTCCAATGTTGCGAAGCCCACTGGCCTCCGGGCAGATTCGGGGTTGTTCCTCCGCCATTGATGAAAGAACCAATAATACTGCCGTCATGTTTTTTATAAAAATTTTTGATGACATGCGGATACTGGAACGGCAATGTAGTATCTTCTGCGGGCCAGCAGAAATATTCCCACAACAGAATTTTTTTTCCTGTTACTTTTTTCCATCCTTCAATCAATGCGTCATGAAGTTGTCCTGTTTTTATTTCTTTTGAGTTTGCCGTGCCACCCATCAGGCATATACATACTATTACGTTGTCAGGAAACTGCATTCCCTGTGGGGGCATGGTGTAATTCAAATACGGCAGAAAGAAAACCTGTTTTTCCGGCCAGCGTTTTTTAATTTCAGTTGCCATTTTGTTTAGGAAGGTTCCGATGATTCTGCTTGCCCTTCCAAGTCTGTCAGCAGAGGAATCCGTCAAAGCTTTGCAATACTCGCACTGGCATTCGATCATGGCGTCCGGAGGAGAAATGTAAATGGTGGTTTCAGTGGGAGGATACCAGAGGCCGCCTGTTTTTGTTTTCCATGGAGAGTTGATTCCCTTGTTGTAATAATCTTCCAGGTCTTTGATCATGATTTTGACTGTTTCGGGGTTGCCGTAACATGGAATACCCGGATTTCTCGAACCGTTGGACTCCAGTTGGTAACATTCAGGTTTTTCGTCCGCGGAGACGGACATCCTCAACGGAGAATGGCAGCCTATCACGGGAACCGAACGTCCCGCCCTGTAATGCCATGAATGGAGATTGAAGTCAATTTTCTGAGAGAATCCTTTGACCTGCCAGGGATACATCGTCCGGTGCTGCATTTTGGGAAAATCGACATAGTGGACAAGATTTATCACCAGATCATTTTTCTTGGGAATAACTGTTCCCAATTCCCCCGGATAAAACCAGCGTATCCCCATAAACCTTTCCAGAAAATCATAGACTCCGAAAAGAGTTCCCCTCTGTCCATCCTTGATCGTCTGGAATTCCCGAACGGAAGGATTTTTTCCCACGATTGCAATACCATTGGGAAATGATTTTATTGTGAAACCTTCCGCCGGAAGCTCGTCGGCATTGATGCCCAGACGGTCTGTATATCTGCTTTTTCCGATCAGGACTAGAGGCCCTTTGATTTTCTTGTCGTCGCCTAAAAGCGGAAGTTCGGCTCCGGTGGAAAGTTTTACATTTTCAATAAATTCCTTTGCCGCCAGTTCATTGAGTTGCTGTTCTTCGGGGAAAGCTTTTGGGGATTTATTTATTATTACGGTTGCGAGCGGTTTGCCGTCTTTGACCAGCGTAACAGGTTCATGTTTGTCGGCTTGCATATTTTTCACGGGGTTCAGGGAGTCGGCAAATGAAGGCGACTGTCCACAAACTGAAATCATCCCCATAAATAATCCACACTCAATAATTCTTTTCATGCTTAAAATCCTTTCTTGATAAAATTTATTTTATCGCTTCAAATGAGACGCCTTCGGAACCTTGTGATTCATACCATAGCCCTATGGACTTGTTCGTGGAGAGGATTTCTCCCGAAGGAAGCACTTTGACTTTGACATCCCATGCCGGAACAGTTATCCTCCAGAGGGTGCGCCCTGCATCGAGTTTCATCCCTGAAACAAGAATTCCCCCGTTCCATGCCGAATCTCCAAGAGTAACGCATTCATGAACGCTTCCCTGTAATTTTTTATTGAGTGTCCTGAGACAGGAGTCCAATATCAGGTCATCGGATTCCTTTCTCCATTCATCCATTGTCTGTTCGTGTTTCCAGGGGGCGGCATTCCATACGAGGAAAACCCTGACACCGGAAAGGGCGAGATGATAGACTAGTTCCTGATAATAATCGTTGTCCTTGAATTTGCTTTTGGTGTAACTTTTATAGCTTATCCACGGGGTGCAGGGTTCCGTACTGGAACGGGCTATGGCGCGGAGATCGTCCACTTCCCGCCGCAGTACCGAGAATGGGGAATCCCCGAAAATCGTTCCATCGGACAATGTCCGTTTGGCCAGTCCCGAATGGAAGTTGCCGTAGAACACCGGACAATTGCAGTTGCCGAAAACTGCGTTTACGTTGCTGGTTATATGTCCGGCGTAATCAATGTACACATTGTCGCCCTTCACCCAAAAGGAATTATAATTGCTGGCCCGCACTTTCGGGAACAGTTTTACAACAGGGTCAAATATCGCTTCATTCAGGCCCTTTGATACTATTCCCTCCATAAAGGTGTTCCAAATCATATAGGGCTTGGGCGGCAAGTCCGACAATTTTTCCCCAAGCTGATAAGACGGAGGATTGGTGTCGGAAGTTATTTCAGACGGTTTCATATCAGGGAGTTGTCCTTTGAATTCCACAAAACGGGGAGAGTTGAAAGTCGCCTCGATCCTCGCGGGTTTTCTGTCCCACATCGAAAAACCTCCCTCAAAATCAAGAACAAGAAAATCCATGAGCCCGCCCGCCTCCTTGTATGCCTTGAAATACTCTTCGGCCTGTTTTCTGACCTGGGGAATTCCGTTTTCCATCCATGGGCCCGGAAATTCGGTGCCGGATATTTTGTCTCCGGGATATCCTATTATTTCCATGCCCGACCAGATGAAAACGGCAGCTTTTCCTTTGGGACTGGCAATGCTTGTTTGCGCGGCTTTGACGGGGTCTTGTATTCTTCGAACAGCGCGTTTTCCCCATCCTGTCCAGATCATGGGGATAAGATGTTCTGTTCCGTCAACCGGTTTCTCCCATGTGAACGCGCAGAGGTCATAGTCAGTTTTCTTTTCCTGCCCGGCGTTTTCAGCGGCAGAGATTTTCGCGATAAAGCACGCACCGGTTGAGACCGCAATCAAAAACAAGTTCTTAAACATATTTTTACTCCTATCTTATGGGCCAGAAATACTCTTTGTTCAAATCCACAAGGCTGCTTCCATCGGGCATGGGGTCGCAGGGACGCGGCCAGACTACTATTGACTTGGCGTGGCCTTCGATGAAAATGACATTCACGTTGACCGAATGGACAGGAAACGTGGATGTCCACGGACTGCTGTAACGGGCTCCGTAATTGACGCAGGAAGACCCCGATGGCGGAGCAAAAGCGTCCAGATACAATATAATGTTGGGTTTGGTAACCGTCTGCATTTTTGTGTCATGAAGGTTATAGTTGCTGCCGTAATTAGTCCACCCTTTGTGTCCCGACTGATACGCCGCCTTGTTTGATGAACAGAAATAGGGAGCTTTCTTTTTTGCCCACCCGCCATGTTTCAAGTAAACGATTGAATTGCCTAAATTGCCGCTCAACGGCAGATACCAGGCGGTTGGCTCAGCCGCTGTGTAGTAGGGGAAATGCCCCTGATAGTCGTCGCAATACCACATTGTCGCCAGATGCAATTGCTTGAGGTTGTTGATGCACACTATGGAGTTCCCCATTTCCTTTACTTTTTTCAACGCTGGTAGCAAAATACATATCAGTATCAGGATAATGGAAATAACAACCATTAATTCCACCATAGTAAAAAAAAAACGCAGGAATCCGGCATTTTTTCCGTAAATTCCATTCCTGCGAAAAATTCTTGTAAACCTGTTAATTCCAGTTTCAAAATTTGTTTTCATCATTGCCTCTAGAATTTATTTTTCCCATATCTCGGACTGTCCGTTCCCTGAAAGGAATGCCTTGAGATAGGGTTCCATTGCGTTGGCCCACATCGCATAACCTTTCGGGGAAAGGTGCAATAAATCGCGCATCACTACTTTTGTTATTGTACCGTCTTTTTCAAGGAAAGTCTCGCCGATGTCGGCATAATAAACGTTTTTGTAATCGGCAAGAGTTTTTATCATTTCGTTGGTGTTTTTGATTTTTTCGCGGATAGGGTTGTTTGGTTTCTCCGAACAGGGGAATATTCCCAGGAGCATTATCTTTGATTCAGGACAGACTTTTCTCAGGTATTCGACGATTGTCTTGATTCCGGCAAAGGTGTCCTCGGGAGTGTCTTTTTGAATGAGGTTGTTTATGCCAATCAGGATAATAATGTGTTTGGGGTAATAATTTTCAAGGGATTTACCTTCGGTGAGACGCCACAGCACTGTCTGTGTTTTGTCACCGGTTATCCCGAAGTTTGTGCCAATGTCCCTGTATTTTGCATTCCATGTCTCCAGTCCTCCCGGATATTTGTGATCTGGCGAATTTGTCCAGAGGTCAGTGATTGAATCCCCTATGAAAAGCAGGTCTTTACGAGGCTGTTTGAGTTTGTTATGGAAGTATGGAAACCACCAGTAGTCATTCTTGCCTCTTGTGTCTGGGATACAGGTTTTCAGATTACTCTCTAGCAGTCCATATTCTGTCCATTTCCAATCTTCTCCCACTACAAAAGTTACAATAAAAGTTCCAACTGTCATAAAAAAAATCTTCTTGACATTCATAAAAAATTATTCCTCCCTATCTGATTTTAATAAGGTCCCAGCGAAACAGAAAAACAAACTTTCCTGACAAAAAACCTTATGGCCTCCTCTTCTACCATACTTAATAGTGTATCTTTCTTTTAAAACAATCTGATTTCTATTGCATTAATCTGATCCGCGATACTGCGGTTTCTCCATGCTTTAGTCGCGTCGGCTTCTCCCATAAAACACCATTTGCAATCATTCTCCAAAATATAGTCAGCATTAAGAATTTTTCCCTGCAAGCTGACTATTCTTTCCGGAACATAGGATTTGCCGTTAACTTTTGCCGACACATAGGCCAGTCCCTGGCCGCCGTAACCGCGCGTCTCGAAGAGAACAGTTTTCGGAACAAGCGCTTTTTCAAGTAAAAATATCCTTTCGTAAAAAGTATGACTGACGGATGCCCCTTTGAAAACTCCTTGCCCGACAAGTTTTTCACCCTCATCTGTTCTAATTGATATTTTTGTCTGCATCACCCCATAAGCGTTAGGCAGACAGAACATGACTTTCAGAAAATTGCCCTGTGAGACATTTTCCGCCAGTTTTTTAAAGCCGGAAAGGATTTCATTGAATTTCAATTGGATATTATCGGGATAGATACCCGGACGCCACAGGGCCCATTTTTCCGAATATTCATCTGCGATATCCTGAATTTCAGCTATGGTTTTTATAAGTTCATCCTTTTTCTTTCCTGTTTCAATCAGGGTTTTAAAGCCTTTTTTCACTTCAAAAACAGCCCGTTCCAATTCCAGTGATAAAAGTATTTCCTCCAAAATATATTTGCCGGGCAGTATATTTACTTTTTTTATAAATTCGCGTATTACAGACAAAATCAGGTCATTCCGCGCGTATTCCGAATAATCCATGCCTTCCAAATCAAAAGTCAACATGTTCGCTTCTGAAAATACACTCAGGTTTTTAAAAGGTTCTTCAGTAAAAGAACGGAGAGCTTTCGTAAGGATTTCACTGTCTGTTCCGAAGAGGGCTTCAACAACTCTTCTGAAGCACTCCGCCTCTTCCACTTTCCCGCCGTTCTCCCAGTAACGGCCGATGGAAGCTATTGTCGGCATGACTTTGTACATAAAGCGCAGATGTGTACACCATGTAGTCATTATTCCGCCCAAAAGGTTTTTCCCACCCTCGGCGTGTTCAGTAAAAGAACGTCCGTTGCATGTGGAGTAAGTAGCCGGAGATATGAGGTATTCAAATCCCAGCCTGTCATATTCCTCAAGTGTATCCGTCCTCTTTCTGTTACCGAAATGTGCCACTGAACAATACACATCGCGCTGATACTGCCAATGGGCCATAATAATGTCAGTGGGCATTTTTGATAAGATATCAGGATAATACTCAAACATGTCATCCCACATTATCATGCGCCTGTTAATTTTATTTTTTACGATATCGTAGCATTTCAGAATAAAGTCCAAGTACAGTTTTTCTTCCTTTTCAAAACTAAAATCATTACCTTTACATTTATCACAAAATCCTACGTCCCAGGCTTCGTCTCCGCCTATATGTAAATATTTCGAAGGCACTAATTCCGCCAGTTCTTTCAGGTATTCTTCCATAAATTCTATTGCTTCTGGATTGGAGAAGCAGAAATTACCGCGCGGAGAACCCCAGAATCTGCTGCCATTTTCTCCATATTTTTTCATCTCGTCATATTTGAAAAGAGACGTGATATATGTAAGATTGGTAGTGGGAATTATATCCAGGCCTTTTTTCTTTGCGTAAGAAACCATTTCGCGGATTTCATCAGAGGTATAAGCCTCTTCCGCCGAGGGCCACGGATGGGATTTTATCTTCACTCTCCACGCGATATACAGTATTAAAGTGTTGTAACCGTTTTCCGAGATGAAATCCATGAATGATTTTATAACCTCCATGGGTTCTTTCTGACGGTTGAGATCTATCTGGGCGGCCCTTATTTTATACATTTTTCTTTTCCTGTAATTTTCCTGTTGTATTTCCTATAAACAGTTGTGTTGGTATTTTTACATGCACAGGCTGGATTTCAGGGGTTTTTATGGCGTTGAGGAGAATTTCAACAGCTTTCTTCCCTGTTTCATCGAATGCCTTGTCTATGGCAGTGAGTTCCCCACCGAATTCCCTGTATTTACCATAGCCAGTAACGGAAACATCCTTTCCAACTGCCAGCCCTTTGTCTTTGAGAAATTCAACAACGCCGAGGGCCCCTGTCGAATCCGTACAGACTATTGCCGAATATTTTCTTAAACGTTTCCATTCTTCTGCCATTTTTCTGTAGTAATACATCTGCCTTTCAAAAATACTCACACTCTCATGCTGCCAGTCGTAGAAATAGAAAATGTCGTTATCTGTAAAATCAACGTTATATTTGGCGACAGCCCTTCCGAACGCCTGCATGATATCGGCGCAAGGCCCGCTTGTGATATAGGCAATCTTTTTATGTCCCAGTTCAATAAGGTGTCTCAGAAGTTGTTCCTGACCGGGATTTTCATCATAGGCAAGATGATGTATAAAAGGGAAACATCCGAAATCCTCTTCTTTGCAATGTATATCCATAAGTACTGCCGGAATGCGGTTCGCGCTGAACTGGTCCCTGAGTTTTTTATCCAGCAGGCCGCCTCCGATAATGCTTCCATCAACGGTGCATGAGCCTAAGATTGCCTGTACCTCCCTGGTCATTGTGGCCCTGTCTGAAACAGATACCGGCGTAATAATCAGGTTGTAATTATTTTTTCTGAGTTCCCTTGATATAACGTCAATTAAAGTCGCCAGGGCTGGGGATGTTATGTCCCTTGATATGCTGGCAAGCAGAAGGTTGATATTGAAGCTTTTGCCTGACGCAAGCGATTTTGCCGATAATTTAGGCTGATACTGAAGCTCTTCGGCAATAGCGATTATTTTTTCCCGGCTTTTTTCGCTCACGGGAAAATCTGTGGCGTTGTTCAAAACTCTCGATACGGTTGAGCGGTTTACTCCTGCGCGCCTCGCGATATCACGCAAGGTTATTCCCTTGCCTTTTTGTGCTTCTTTTATCATTAAATAACCTTTTAAAATCTTGATTTATGCTCCCTGCATCCGAATGCTGCATCCGGTTGCTTAAACATATATTATAATCAAAATGATTAAAAAAGCAAGAGCTTATAGAATTATTTTTTTACGTCTTCTTCCGTCAGTACCGCGTTGCGGAACCATACTTTTCCGGTTTTTTTACGGAAAAGCATGTAGTAACTGAGGGACTTTATGGGCTTTTCAGGAGTAAAAGAAAAAGAAGCCTTTTCCCAGTCATGAGTGCCTGTTTTG
>Ga0154588_1198_pt5 | contig 25205 bp, 22 predicted proteins | sample RifGroF2_FD_116017 | JGI IMG/M metagenome (GOLD analysis project Ga0154588, IMG submission 116017) | Lentisphaerae bacterium GWF2_44_16
TGCTTTCATGGTGCGCTTTGCTCATGCCGTCAAACATTGAACATCCAGCCGCAAAGAGAACTACCGTGAGTATTACGGACGCGAAACCAATTAACTTCTTCATTGAAATTCCCCTCCTTATTATTTGTTTATAACTATGAATATATCACTGTTGTTAATTTCAGAAAATATTTTTCTGAAAAAAAACTTAAAAATCTATATTTTCTGAAGCGGAAAAGTAGTCATGGCGCTTTTGACGGAATATAATATGGCGCGTTCCTCTTCCTGTACAATTACAACTGACTGGAAAAGTTTTATGAGCATTTATATGGGGATTGATGCCAGCACTCAGGGCGTTAAAGCTGTCCTGATTGATGCGAAAGCCGGAGATATAATCTTTACCGAAAGCATAAATTTCGGCTCCGATCTGCCTGAATATAAAAGTCCCAACGGCTTTATTGAAGGCAATGAACCGCTGGTGAAACATGCCAACCCCCTCATGTGGATTGACGGTCTGGAGCTTTTAATGGAGAGACTTCAGAAAAAGGGAGCGCCGCTTTCCAGGGTGCTTGCCCTCAGCGGTTCAGGTCAGCAGCACGGCTCGGTATATCTTAAAAGCAGCTTTCCTGATGTATTGCGCAAGCTTTCGCCTGAAAAGAAAATAGCCGGACAGATTTCCGGGACACTTTCAAGAAAAACTTCGCCTATATGGATGGACAGTTCAACCGGCAGGGAGTGCGATGAAATAAAATCCGCGATAGGCAAAAGGCTCCAGAATGATACCGGCTCTCCGGCAACTGAAAGGTTTACGGGGCCTCAGATAAGAAAGTTCTGGAAGAACGAAAAAGAGCGATATGACGAAACGGCGGCAATTCATCTGGTCAGTTCATTCCTGGCTTCACTTCTCTGTGGTGAAAATTCGCCTGTTGATTTCGGGGACGGTGCCGGAATGAACCTTTTAAATCTGAAAACCCTGAAATGGGACAGTGAAATAGTCGAAGCCACCGCTCCGGGGCTTTTGAGAAAACTGCCTCCGCCTGTCGCGTCCTGTGTAAGGGCAGGGAACTTGAGCCCTTATTTTTCAAAGTATGGTTTCAAGGCAGGAATACCGGTGACAGTATGGTCTGGTGATAACCCCAACAGCCTTATCGGTACAGGTGCGGCGGAAGCGGGTATTGCTGTTGTCAGCCTCGGCACAAGTGATACCTTTTTCGCGGCAATGCCTGAGGCGGCAGTTGATCCTGATGGTTACGGGCATGTCTTCGGAAATCCGGCAGGAGGCTTTATGAGCCTGATATGTTTTAAAAACGGTTCCCTGGCAAGGGAAAATGTCAGAGCGGAATACGGCCTCGAATGGAAGGATGTTGAAGATATACTGAAAAATAAGTCCATTCCGGGGAATGGGGGCAATATGATGTTGCCTTATTTTACAAGCGAAATAACTCCTCTGGTACTGAAACCGGGGCCGCGCTTCAAAGGAAAGGAAATCGAGAAATCTCACCCGGAAGCCGGGGTGAAAATAAGGGCTGTTATGGAAGGACAGGCTTTGAGCATGAGATTGCATTCACAGTGGATAGGCGGCGGCTTTTCAGCGTTGAGAGTAACGGGCGGCGCTTCCAGAAGCAATGAATTCTGCCGGATACTCGCGAACGTATTTCAGGCGCGGATAGAAAAGATATCTTCCGCCGATTCGGCCGCTCTGGGCGCCGCAATGCGGGCGGCGAACGCCGAAGGAGGCTATTCCTGGAAAAAACTCTCCGCCGCTTTTTCCGTTGCCGTCGAAAGAATTAATCCGGACTGTTCAGCAAAAGACATCTATGACAGAATGCTTTCTGATTTCACGGCTTTTGAAAAATAAAAAGCAAAACAGGAACGTTGTTCAGCCTGAAATATGCTTCCTTTAAGTTCTAAAAAGTTAAAATTTTTAATAAATGGGTAGAAGATACACAATAAGAAATTAGATTAAGCGGAATCTGAACAGATGTCATAAGGAGAAAATGAGAAGGTTTTTTATACAGGAACAACAGCAGAAGCTTGATTTGGATGGGCCGGGGGATCCTAATTCCCTTAATTATGCCATAGGTGTTTTCATTACGGCATCCATGATAATTCTTTTTGGTCTGACAATGCTTTATTCGACATCTTCCGGGATGGCGGGTTCTACATATTTCGTGAAGCAGCTGATGTGGGCAGGGGTGGGCCTTGTGTGCGGAATGGGTATTTTCATAGTCGGCTATAAGAAGCTCTCGGAATACAGTATGATTTTTATAGCCATCTCAGCAGTATTGCTGCTTATAGCGGACTTTTGTTTTCCGCCTATAAACGGTGCGTATCGCTGGATAAAGCTTCCGGGCATAGGGAATATCCAGCCATCGGAGTTCGCGAAGCTGGCGGTCTGCGTCTTCCTCGCCAAATACTGCGCAGAGAAAATGCGTTATCTTAATAAGTTATCTGTTTTTAAAGGAATAGTTCCGGCTGTCCTGGTCACGGGGGTCGTGATGCTGCTGATTTTGAAGGGTAAAGATCTGGGAACTACTTCACTGATAGCGATGGTTTCATTTCTGATATTTTTTGCCGCGGGAGTGCGTCTGGCGTTCATACTGCTGCCATTGCTGATAGTGATTCCGTCGGGCATAATTTTCATCAAGCATTTTGACCCCATGCGATGGTCGCGCATGACAACATTCATGAATCCCGAACTCTATCAGAAAGATGACGGTTATCAGCTTTGGAATTCCATGCTGGCGCTTGGTTCCGGGTATTGGCAAGGCATGGGGTTCATGGAAAGCCGGATGAAAGCGCAGTATCTGCCGGAGGCGCACACGGATTTTATTCTGGCGATAGTAGGGGAGGAACTGGGCTTTATATGCCTGGCGCTGATAATTGTGGCGTACCTGGTATTTACGTTTTTCGGTATAAAAATAAGTCTCGGGTCAAACAATAAGCAGGGAATGCTGCTTGGCTTCGGGATAACCTCAATAATAGCTTTGCAGGCGATGATAAACATAGGCGTTGTGTCGGGAGGGTTTCCGACTAAGGGAATGCCGGCACCTTTTATAAGTTACGGAGGAAGTAATCTGGTGATGTGCCTTATGGGGGTGGGCTTGCTGGTCAGCATTGCGCTGGAAACGTCGTATCCGGGTTTGAACAAGGAAATAATAGCTGAAGCGAAATCTAAACTTATGAAGCTTTTATCTTACCTCAAATAGAAAGTTTCCGCAGGAAAATTTATGAAATCGACAGATAAGAAAAAGGAAGTTTCAAGACTTGTAATAAGTTGTGGAGGCACGGGAGGACATTTCTATCCGGGCCTGACCATAGCGCGGACTTTTAAGGAGCAGGGCGGCAAGGTGATGCTGCTCCTGAGCGGAAAACATGCGGAGTCGCAGGCTGAGACTGCCGGAAAATTCGGTATTCCCTCCGCTGTGGTGCCGCTGTCTGTCAGATCTTCAAACATTTTCAGGATATTGTTATTTCTTAAGAACCTTGCGCAGGGCACCGTCAAAGCCCGCATAGCAATGAAGAATTTCAGACCGGATGCCATTCTCACAATGGGCAGTTTTACTTCAATCCCGGCGGCCCTTGCCGGGATGAGCCTCAAAGTGCCGCTTTTCATTCATGAAGGAAACGCGCGGCTCGGCAGGGCAAACCAGTATCTCAGCCGTTACGCCAGGCAGATGGCTTTGTCTTTTCCTCTGGCGAATCCGCAAAAATGCAAATGCCTTTCGACTGTTACGGGTATGCCGGTAAGGCCGGAACTGCTCAGGGACAGGCCGGAAAGAAAGGAAGCGCTTTTCCTCATCAACAGCAGATATGGAACTGATTTGAAAAACGAATTGCCTCTTCTGCTGATTTTCGGAGGAAGCCAGGGGGCGGCTGTATTCAATAACACTGTTCCCGAAGCCTTGTTGAAACAGGAGGAATACAATTTTCAGGTTATCCATTTGACGGGGGCCGGACATATTGAAAAGGTGAAGAAGGTATATGAAAACGCGGGCTTTCCCAGACTTGTCATTGAAAAATCAGAGGACATGGGGCTCTTTTACGCGGCCTCAGATATGGTGTTGAGCAGGGCAGGGGGGAGCACAATTTCGGAGCTTGCTGTTTTCGGCAGGTACGCTGTGCTGGTGCCGTATCCATACGCGGCCGACAGGCATCAGGACGATAATGCCGCTTACCATGCTGAAACAGGCGGCGCTCAGGTGCTTGCCAACGAAGAATGCACGGTCGAAGCGCTTTCCGTAATCATAAAGGATTGGCGGCTTCATTCCGAAAAATATCTTGAGAAAGGCGTTGCGGCGAGCATAAACGCCAGGCCCGAAGCTTCAGAAGCAATACTCCGGCTTATTGGCGATTCGCTTTGATATGACACCAATCCCGAGCATGACGCTAAACAATATAAGCCTTTCTTTATTGATTATTTTATTCTTTTTCCATTAGTAAATTACGCATATCAATATTATTTTAAGAGATGGCGGTGACAGTAGGCAGTCGCTCCGTATATGAATGCGATATCATATTTGTCGTATTTATACACGGGGAGGAAAGTCCGGACTCCGCAGGGCAGAGAGTCCTCCTTATGGAGGATACCGCGGACTATATTCCGCGGGAAGGAAAGCGCCACAGAAAACAAACCGTCATCATACCGCAAGGCAGGATGATAAGGGTGAAAAGGCGAGGTAAGAGCTCACCGGATGACCGTGCAAGCGGCATCGCAGGGCAAGCCCCTCTCGGAGCAAGACCAAATAGAGGACAATGCCGCGGCCCGCGGCGCTTGAGTCCCGGGTACTGGTCGCAAAGACAGATGATTGCCATCCCGTTTGCGCGGGAGACAGAATCCGGCTTATTCTGTCGCTGCCATACTTATTAAGAAAAAAGATTTTTTTTGAAAGGAAGATTTCTGATGAGCATTGAGAATATCAGCGCGGCAATAAGAAACATACCGGATTTTCCCAAGCCAGGTATTTTATTCAAAGACATTACGCCATTGCTTCAGGATAAAGATCTTTTTGCGGAAACAATAGATCTGCTGGCATCTCACTACCATGACAATAAACCCGACTATATCGTATCAGTGGAATCCCGCGGCTTCATATTTGGAGCGGCATTGGCATATAAACTCAGATGCGGGCTGGTGCCTGTCAGGAAAAAGGGCAAGCTCCCCTTTAAAACCATAGAGGAAAGTTATCAGCTCGAATACGGTGAGGCTGTTATAGAAGTGCATGAGGACGCGCTGGACAAGGGCAGTAAGGTAATCATAATAGATGATCTTCTGGCTACTGGCGGGACAGCGGCGGCAACGGTCAAGCTTCTGAAGAAGCTCAATGCCGATATTCTCGGCATAGAGTTTGTCATAGAACTGGCGGCATTGGGAGGGCGTTCCCTACTGAAACCATATAAGATTAATACTCTTATTACGGTAAATTAGTACAGGATTACTAGCACTTTCAAGTTAGAGAATTAAATTATAAACAAACGAATCTGTTAAGGTCTTTCTTATAATGAAATATGCTATAATAAGCGATATACACGCGAACGCTGACGCACTTGGCAAAGTCTTGCAGAAGTGCAGGGAACTGGAAGTTGATAAGTATATTTGTCTCGGAGATATAGTCGGATATAATGCGGAGCCCGAGCAGTGCCTCCAGACGATTAGAGACCTTAACCCGCTGGGGGTTGTAAAAGGCAATCATGACGAATATGCTTCCAATGATGACGAGACGATGGAGGGCTTTAATCCCCATGCCAAACAGGCTGTACTTTGGACAAAATCACAGCTGAAAGAGGAAGAGCGCAGCTGGCTTGCCGGCCTCCCGATGAGACTGACTATCAAAAATACGAATATAACAATTGTACACGCCACTTTAGACTCCCCTGAATCCTGGGGGTATATCTTTGACACTCACCACGCGGCGGACAACTTTTCCTATCAGTTTACACAGCTCTGCTTTTGCGGGCATTCGCATGTGCCTATAGCTTTCTGTAAAAAACCTATAGCTCTTCAGGACGAAAACCCGATAACCGAATACACCGAATGGGCATATAAAAAAGATGAGGGGCTTGTGCCTAAAAATGTTACTGAAGAAGATTCCATATCGCTGAGCATACAGCCGGGTTTCAAGTACCTTATCAATGTGGGAAGCGTAGGGCAACCGAGAAACCGGGACCCTCGAGCGTCTTTCGCGATTTACAATGTTGAGGAAAAACTTATAGTCCGTTATCGTCTGCCATATGATATAGCCTCGGCACAGGCCAAAATAAAAGCTGTCGGGTTGCCTGAGCGTCTTGCTGCCCGCCTTGAGCGCGGAAATTAGAGCCGCTCTGTCTGAAAAATAAATTGTTATAAGGTATGCCCGGGTGTGCCGGACAAACAAAAAACTGCCAATGCCCATGAATAAAATTATTTCATTTGATGGAAATAAAGATTTGAGGATATTGATAATAAAACCCAGCAGTTTAGGTGATATCCTTCATACGTTTCCCGCAGTTTCGGTAATTGCCGAACGCTATCCGGAGGCGCGAATAGACTGGCTTGTAAATCCGGCCTTCGCTTCTATTTTGAAATATCATCCTGATGTTGAAAATGTAATCCATTTCCCCCGAGGGGAGCTTGCCGCGGCAAAGACTTTTTTCCCGGCTTTTTTCTCTCTCTGTTCAAAATTGCGTAAAAATAAATATGATATCGTGATTGATTTTCAAGGTTTGTTCAGAAGCTCTTTTTTTGCGGCTGTTTCCGGTGCCGCTGTACGTGCCGGTTTTGCGGAGCCGCGAGAGAAATTCTCCAGATTTTTTTATAATTTCAAAATGGAACTTCCAGACAGTCATATTCATGCAATAGAGAAAAACGTTTTTCTCGCATGCGCGCTGACTGGTCTTCCTTTCATGGTACCTGAAACAGCGCTTGCGGTCAATGAAAAATGCAGGCGCTCACTTTCTGACATCATGCGCGGGACAAATATAGAAGATAGTGATATCTGTGTCGGAATAGCCCCCGGCGCGAGATGGGAAAGCAAACGTTGGCCGCCTGAATTCTTCGCTGAAATAATCAGGCAGAGCTCCGCAAAATTTCCTTCAGTAAAGTTTCTGCTGATAGGTTCTGGAGAAGATCGTGAAACGGCCGAAAAAATATTGAAACTATGCGGATGTGGAAAAGAACAGGTCATTTCTCTGGCCGGCAGGACAGGTATTTGTGAACTTACGGAGCTTCTCCGGCGCTGTTCAGTCATCCTTACAAATGACAGCGGGCCTATGCATATAGCTGCCGCGTTGCATGTGCCGGTGCTTGCTCTTTTCGGGCCTACCGCTCCGGAGAAGACAGGACCGTACTGGCGGGAACATCGTATTTTTCAAGCAGAAACTGATTGCATTAAGTGCATGAAAAGGTATTGTTCTGCCGGACGTGTTTATGATTGCCATGATAAAATAAAGGCATCTGAACTATCAGAATGTATAGGTGAATTTTTAACAAAAGGAATGAAATATGAGCAAATTTAAAGTATCTCTTCTTTTCTTGACGGTATTTTTTGCGGTCTTGCTGTCTTTTTCCTTTACGTCCAACGCGCAAGTTGCCATTACGATTGACCTGAATCACAAAAGCTATATGAAATATGAAGCAATCTATGCCGAGGTATCTCTCCGGAATTACAGCGGACACGCCCTGGCGTTCGGAGAAAATCCCAATCTGCATGGAAAATTGTATTTTGAGATATTCACTCAGGGTGGTGAACTTGTGCAGATGGCGAGCAAGGAATATCCTTCGCTGAAAGGGATCGTCATAGCGCCAGGGGTCTCCAGAAAGGTTACTATTCCTGTCTCTAAATACTATAAAAGCTTTCCTGTCGGAAAATACAGAATAATCGCTTATGTTGAACACGCTCAATTTACCAACGCATATCAATCCAACACTGTTACCTTTACCGTTTCCGATGGTATAACTGTATGGAAAAGCTCCGCCGGTGTGCCCGATACTTTGGAAAAAAAAGATACCAGAAATATAAAGGCACGGAACTATAAAATCATTTCCCTTTATGACGGCTCGCACAAAATATTCTATCTTGTAATTGATGATGACACCAATGTGCATGCGGTAAAAAGGATAGGCTATGAAATGGGGAGCGCCATTCCCGCCTGTGAGATTGATTACCTCAGCAGGCTGCATATAATGCTTCAGCTCAGCCCCAAAATATTTGTATATATGCTTTACGATATAAACGGTAAATTGGACGACAAGGCTGTTTATAAGAAAATAGGGGAAGAGCCTATACTGGTGAGAAATCCCGATACCGGCGAGGTTCTGGTCGCGGGAGGCGAAAAGGCCAGAAAGGATTTTGATTACAAGGAAGACGCCGAGATACCTTTCAAAGAATAGATTTCAAAGGAGGACAATCATGCTTGATCCCGTAAGATGGATAAACTCAGAAGGCAAAATACTGGATGCCTGCGAGGACAATGTGAAACTGCTTCCGGGCAAACTTCGCCTTATTGACCAGACCAAACTTCCGGAAACACTGCTCTACATGGAAACCGATGACCTTGAAGAAATATTCGATGCCATCAAAAGGCTTGTGGTCAGGGGCGCTCCTGCCATAGGATGCGCGGCGGCGTTGGGGCTTGCGGCTGTTTCTCAGAATATAACGACGGCATCCCGTGGAGATTTCATAAAAAAGATGAAAAAAAATTCCACCCGTCTTGCAGAGTCCAGACCTACTGCTGTTAATCTTTTCTGGGCATTGGAGCGCTGTGTAAGCAAAGTCGAAAATTCAAAAATTTCAGATGTTTGCGAGTTGAAGCTTTGTCTTCTCAGAGAGGCTCTCTCCATCCTGGAGGAAGATATAAAGATGTGCCGTTCCATAGGCGAACATGGAAGCAGGCTTCTGAAAGACGGTATGGGCATACTCACCCATTGTAACGCGGGCGCTCTTGCCACCGGGGACTATGGCACTGCTCTTTCGCCTGTGTATGTGGCTCATTCGCGCGGGGTGAAATTAAAAGTTTATTCCGATGAGACCCGGCCGCTTCTGCAGGGTTCGCGCCTTACGGCATGGGAACTCGGAAAAGCCGGGGTTGATGTAGTTACTATCTGTGATAATATGGCCGCGCAGGTAATGAAGGAAGGGCTCGTTAACATTGTTATAGTCGGGGCCGACAGGGTTGCCGCAAACGGGGACGCCGCGAACAAAATAGGGACCTACGGTGTCGCGATATTGGCAAAATATCACAAAATACCGTTCTATGTGGCAATCCCTTACTCTACTATTGATCTTGCGATTCCTGATGGTTCCAAGATACCTATTGAACAGAGGGACGGCGATGAGATAAGGCGTGGTTTCGGCAGGCAGACGGCTCCCCCTGATGTGAAGGTTTACAACCCGGCTTTTGATGTTACGCCTAATAGCCTGATCTCCGGAATAATAACAGAGAAGGGCATTTTAAGGCCCCCGTACCATGAGAAAATCATGGAAATATTCAGAAAGGCATGAAATTATTATCTTTCTCGTGCGTTTCCGGCAGAGTTGAAAAAACTCGGCTGAGGATTTAGATTAATGTCATCGGCTGGAGCATCTCAGGTGCTCCGGTCAAATTTAAGAAAGTGAGGTTTTATTATGCGCGTTCTGTTTTTATTTTCCATGGTGCTGGCAATCTCGTTTTTAACAGCCTGTGAAACGGGCGTTTATTCTGAGCGCACTATAAAATACCCTTACCATGCCAGTCCTGAAAAGGAAAAAAATATAATCGAAAACGCAAAGAAAATTCTCAACGGAATGAGCTCGGAGAATGTTAAGAAGATTCTGGGCGAGCCGGATGAGATAAATCAGACTTATAGCACACCCGAAGAGATGCGCTCAAAGTCCCCTTCCGGTTTTTCCTATATATATCTTATTCAGAGAATGAAGGAACTCGGGACAATAAGCCAGAGAAATGAAAGACTGCTGAGAGTATATTTTGATAAAGACGGAAGAGTTTCCAGAACCGAACGGATAGGGTTTAAATAAAAATAAGACTGGAAGGGAAATACGTTATGCGCATATTTCTTTGTTGGCTTTTTATTCTCTTCGCATGTATTCAAATCCCGCTTTATTCTCAGAAGATTCAGCCTCCGCTTGAGTTGGGTGAATTATCCGTCAAGCAACGCGTAAGCAGTGAGGAAACGGTAACAAAGACTCTTTATGTTTATGATAACAGTTCAAGAACTGTGTTTTTTACATGTGACGGATATAATAACATGACTTGGGTTATGTCCAACGCGGAGGCGAAAAAGCTCACAGCGATACTTGGACAGGCGTTGGAGCTTATGCGGAAAGCAAAAATTGAAAGAACAAAAATTTCACTCGAACTTGCGAGTTTTTCACAAGTTAAAGTTTCTTTTGAAACTGATAACGCCGGGCATAATCCCTATCTTATACTGACATTGCTGGACTCTGCGTCAAAACCTTTTCAGCTGATGCTGGACGAGGAAACGCTCAGGTCTATGCAGACGATATTCAATACTATTGACTGGACTTACAGGCGGGTATAATGCCGGAAATCCACGAAAACTCCCAAAGCAACGAGACAGAAAAGACCCTGCAAATAGAAAATTCTGCGAAACACGGAGACTCTTCCAGCATCTCATTTCAGGAACTCCTGAAAGACATCGAACTAAAAACCAGGAAGGACCTCTCGCGTTTTTCAAATTTGCAAACCCTCGGCACCGGAGGCACCGGTACTGTAATGAATGGCTTGGAGCCATCTCTCGGCAGAGACGTCGCGATAAAAATATTGCGCCCGAAATTGAGAGAAACAACAAAGGCTGTAGAGCGTTTTATCAGGGAGGGGCGGGTTACCGCTCAGATTGAGCACCCCAATATAGTTCCAGTTCATGAAATTGGCATACTCGAGGATGCCGGGGTCTTTTTTACTATGAAAAAAGTAAAAGGCGAAACCCTGATGGAAATATTGCAGAAGACACAGGCTGGGAATAAGGAATACGTCATGAAATATTCCCGTAACCGCCTGCTTGAAATTTTCATTTCCGCCTGCCAGGGAATTGCCTTTGCTCACAGCAAAGGCGTGATACACAGAGACCTCAAGCCTGAAAATATAATGATAGGCGACTTTGGCGAAGTGCTTGTCATGGACTGGGGACTGGTAAAGCATATTTCAGACATTTCAACTGATACGGAAAACGATTTTCTGATTCCCTCCTCTACTACAGAGGAACTTAAACTCACAATAGAGGGTACGATAAGCGGTACGCCACTCTACATGTCCCCTGAACAGGCGGCCGGTAAAAACAGCGAAGTTGACAAAAAAAGCGATCTTTTCAGCCTTGGCGCCACTCTCTATTCTATCCTTACACACTCGCGTTCGCCTTTTGACGGCAACAAGACCATGAGAGATGTCCTGGCTTCTGTCGTGATTGCTGACTTTCCGCCGCCGCGCAAGCGCGCGCCTGAACTGAAAATTCCCAGAGAGCTTGAGGCTATATGCCTGAAGGCAATGAAAAGAGAAAAAGCCGACAGGTATGATGATGTCCAGTCTCTTATAAATGATATCAGAAACTATATGCAGGGTTTTCCTGTTTCCGCTTACAAAGAACCTGCCCTGAAAAGATTCTGGAAATTGTGCCTGAGGCATCCTGTGGTATCCTCCGTAATAGCCGCCGTGCTTATTGTCACACTATCTCTCTTTACGTATTCCCGTCTTTCTATGTACATGAAATACCGCGCTATCACTGACATGGCGCAATCCTATATGGAAAAAGGGACACGGGAACTTCTGACGGCTGAAAAAAATTATAAAAAATATGAAAAAATAGATTCCGCAAGAAAAATAAAAGAAAAAAGCAAAGAAGAAATAACCCTCGAAAACCAACTTCAGAAAACCAATGCCCTCATAGAAAACAACTATAATACCGCCCTCATGCTTTACAGCAGTATTCCGGCAATTTATGAAAATGAGAGAAAAGTAGTCGACGCCTACAGAGAAATAATGTCAAACCGTATCAGATACAGTGCTCTTACGGGAAATTATGATGATATGTCGAAATGGATCGAGCTTATGCGCCTCTGGTTCGGAAAGAATTTTGAGGAACTGGGCGATACAGATGAACAGAAAAGGCTATTCAAACTGTGTGAAACACTGAAGGGTAACGGTTCCGTAAAAGTTGATGTTTTTCCAGTAAAGGCTGAATTGAAACTTTTCCGCATGGAAGAAAGTGTTTACGGAATAACGAACGCCAGAGAAATAAATAAAGATTCTTTTTTGCCGGAAACGGAATACGCTCTTCCAAAGGAATCATATCTTATACGGGCGACAGGCCCCAATGGTCTGACTGTCTCATATCCATTTGTAGTCAGGCACGGCGATAAACTCAATCTGCGTATCGAAATACCCCAACGTGTTCCCGATGGAATGGTTTATGTTCCCGACGGCAGTTTTTATATGGGAGGTCTTGAGGCCCGCGTCCTCCGACTTCAGCAGATTTCCATAAAAGGCTTTTTCATCAAAAAGCATGAGGTGACTTTCAGGGAATATCAAGAGTTCTGGAATTCACTGAAAGAGCCCGCGCTGAAAAAGAAATTCATGAGCAAAGTCCAGCTCAACCTTGAAGACAGGGCCTATTTGAATGCGTGGGATGAAAAAGGAACGCTCCTTTCTCCATTGAAGCAGGACTGTCCTGTAGTGGGAATAAGCCATGAGGCGGCTGAAGCTTACTGCAAGTGGCTTTCATCTGAAATCAACGCTCCCGTGGAACTGCCTTCCGCTGAACAATGGGAAAAAGCCGCCCGCGGCGCAGATGGAAGGAACTATGTATGGGGTAACGGATATGAACCTGAATACGCGTTCACCATTGAAAATACCGAAGCCCGGAAGAAATACGGCAACTGGGCGCCGCCCGGGTCGTTTCCTGTGGATACTTCGATATACGGCGCGTCCGATATGGGCGGCAATGTGCGGGAATATACTTCAAGCTTTTTTCCCGATGAGACGGGTTTTTATCAGATAAAAGGCGCAAGCTCTTCAACAGGCAAGCGTTTTCTCTACTGCGCTTATTCAAGTGACACTCCGGTAATTCCCAGTGATGTCGGCTTCCGTTATATTATTCCGCTTCATGATAAAAATAAGGAAAAGAAAGCTGAATGATTATTTCATTTGCTGGAATTTTCCGGGGGCTGTGCCGCTGATTTTTTTAAAAAGGCGCATGAAATAGAATATATCTTCAAAGCCGAGAAGCTCCGCTGTCTGCTTTATGCTCCTGCCCTGTGAAAGGTATGCTTTGGCTTTTGAAATTTTGAGGGAATTCATAAAGTCTTTCGGGCTTCTTCCCGTATAATTTTTGAATAAACGGCGGAAATGCGTCTCACTCAAGCCGCAATGCGCGGCAAATTCATTTATCGAAGCGTCTTTTTCCAATGAATTGTTCATATATGATATGGCCTTTTCCATAAGACTGTTTCTCGCCGGATTTTCATCTCTTTTCGATGCCCTGTACAATTCAAAAAGCATATTCAGGATTATGTTTTTGCGTTCGAAAATCGAAGCCATGTCTTCATTGTCTATTATTTCGGAGAGTCGTTCATATGCAGATGGAACGGCGTTTATATTGGATTTAATTACTGGGTTTGACGATTTGAAGAAGCCCATTTTTTCAAGGTTCGCGGCATCTGGCCCGTCCCAGACTATCCATTTAGTGTTCCACGTTTCGTCAGGGTTGTAAAATGCAGGGATATCCGGAAAGAGAAACATCGTATCGCCGCCACGCGCTTTTACGTGCCCTGTTTTAGCGCTGAAAAAAAATCCTTCGCCCCGCTCTATATAAACAGCGGCATAAAGGCCAAGTATCCGGAGTTCCATTTCCCTGCTTTTACGATTGCTGCCGCTGCCTATCCTGTCAACCCAGAGCCCTATTTTTTTTTCCGCGTTCAGGGGGGCCCTGAACTTCTCCGATTTTACTACATTATATTTTTCCATGCTTGAAAAGTCCATAATTATGATTGTTTTGTCTATCGTAAGACTATTGCATATGTGCCTGTATTATACTATAATTTCTTTTGTGAAGAAATTCAAATACCATGATTGAATAATGAATATAATTGGAGAAAAGATGAAAGGCAAAAGTACCAATACAGATAAGAGAGCAACGTCTTATGATATATGGATGGGAAAACCCGCCAACGGGTTGATATGGGACTTTGGCAGAATCGATTACCAGAATCCGCCGACTGATGAGAGCTTTTATTCCGCCAATGGACGCAAATATCTTATATCGGGAAGCAGCAAGCATATGAAAAGCCGTCAGAAAGACCGTCCCGCGATATGGTATTCCACGGTTTATAATAGTGTTAATCATATGGTAACGGAAGAGGGGGAATGCGATGTTTTCACATGGGAGACTCCTCTCGGCAAACTTATCGGCAAACGGCATAATAATCATTTTTCCGAATATCCGATAAAAACAATTGAGGACATTGATATCTGGACATACATATACAGCAATATCAGTTTTTCTCTGAACCGGGATTGGCTTGAACGGACTAATATAGGGGAATTAAAAAGTCTCGGTTTAAACTGGTCCCCCGTTCAGCAGTTGATGCAGTTTGACATGGGACTTGAAAATTTCTATTACTTTCTTGTCGACGCTCCGGAAAAAATGGAAACCCTGCTTGACGTCATGCAGAAAAGGTGTGTCGAGAGATTGAAACTCTGCCTCTCGAATTTTCCTGATATTTCATATATTTACTGGGGGGAAAATACTTCATCTTCGTCTATTTCGCCAAGCTATTACCAACGGTTAACGCTTCCGCACATAAAGGAATACGCTGAACTTGCCCATAATGCCAATAAGCGCCTGATTATACATATGTGCGGACTGTTGAAAGATTTGCTGGACTCTTTTATTCTTACCGGAATGGACGGGATTCATTCCGCGACGCCTCCGCCTTTCGGGGACGCCCCGTATGAGCTGATAAGGGAAAAATTCAAAAAGGATTTTACCATCCTAGGCCGTTTCAACGCTCAATTATGGATGGGCAAAAGCGTAAGTGAGATTCAGGCAAACCTGAAAAAATCGGTATATCCGGAACTGCTCGAAAGCCCGTTTTTACTGATGGTTACGGATGACGCCATACCGGACATCCCCTATGAAAATGTCATGAATTTATACGAAGCACTTGAAAATATAAGATGGTAAAAGTTGAGAGCGACGGAGAAGACGGAAGAAAGTTTTCCGGTTTTCAAATAAGATAAAATCGGATAGAATTAAATTAAACCTTCAAAAACAGATGATTACATTTAAAGTCAATCAAAAGGAGATTTAAAATGACGGAAAGAGAAAGATTTCTTGAGGCGTGTTTGTTCGGAAAACCTGACAGAATACCTTTGACCCCGGGAAGTGGACGCAAATCCACAAGAGAAAGATGGTTTACTGAAGGTCTGCCGACCGACGTGCAGAACATAATCGAATACGCTTACAGGCAGGCGGGCGGCAAAATGGAACTGCCGAAGGGCGGGGAAGGCTTTGCCGTGAAAGAAAGGATGATGCCGGAATTCGAGGAAAAAATAATAGAAAAAAAAGCGGACTCGCAAATTGTTCAGGACTGGAAGGGTAATGTTTGCGAAATAGGGAACGAATTTACTATTGAGTACCTAAGGAATGCTATTGACTTTGTAACACGCCGCTGGGTAAAATGTCCCGTCGAAAACCGCACAGACTGGGAAGACATGAAAAAAAGGTACAATCCCGAAGAGCCGTCCCGGATTTCTGAAAATCCCGTTGAACTTGGCACGAGACTGCGGAACAGGGAACATGTCGTGGCCTTTCATTTTTCCGGCCCCTACTGGCAGTTGCGCGAATGGCTGGGTTTTGAAGGCTTGAGCATGATGTTCTATGACGATCCTGATTTAGTGAGAGAGATGATAAAATTCTGGGAGGATTACATAGCGCGTCTTTTGGAGAGAGCGTTTGAACATTGTGTTCCTGACATGGTGCATATATCCGAGGATATGGCTTATAAGGGATATTCAATGGTATCTCCTGCCATGACCAGAGAATTCATTTTCCCGACATGGAAGAGGTGGGGAGAGATGATAAAGAAAGCCGGAGTGCCGGTTTATGCCGTTGATTCGGACGGCTATATTGGGGAACTTATTCCTATATGGATAGAGGCAGGCCTTAACGTCTGCGACCCGATGGAAGTCGCGGCGGGCAATGACATAAATGAATTCCGCCGCAAGTTCGGAAAAAACATGGCGTTCCGCGGCGGCGTAGACAAGCGTGAAATGGCAAAAGGCGGCAAATATATTGAGAATGAAATGAAAAGAATTGAACCTGTCATAAGGGATGGCGGTTATATTCCGGGTTGCGACCACGGTGTCCCTTCCGACGTCTCATGGCCTGACTTTGTGCATTACGTAAAACTTCTTTCCAAAGCTACAGGATGGATGTGATTAAATTATAATAAGAGAAGATTTTTATGATGGAGCTTTTTCTATCAGCGAAAACTTTCAAGTCCCTGAAGTGACATTCTGAATTTTGAGCATTCTTCTCTTATTTCCTTCAGAATTTCGGTTTCATTCGGATTTTGATGTTCTTCAGGCGGGGCAGGGGTATCTGTGTCGCCGAGACCGGAATCATGATATACTTTTATCCGTTCTTTCATGAGGCTGCATATTTCATCGGCGTTGTCTATGCCTCTGAAATAGGCGACGTGCATATCTAAATTGCACGTTTCTTCTCTGGTTGGCACAAGCGCTCCTCCGCCTCCGGCGCTTTCAACTTTCAGATCGGCTATTTTGAAGAAACGCTGTACCGGGCCTTGCAGGACGTAGATGTTCTGGATATTCGCGAAGGTCATGGTAATTTCCCTCACTCTTGAAACGCCCTCCCGGATTCTAAGACTCCTGTCTGATACCTTATACCATCTCATCTCATAATTAAGCCGCATCATGATGTAGGAAATGAATATTTTAAAAAACGCAAAAATAAACATTGCGGCAAAGATAAGGAGCATGATAATGAGAATAAACTCCGAAGGGATAAAAAAATTTTTGGGCAGATGAAATGAAAACGCGAAAATGAGAAGTGCCGCTACGAAAATGCTCGCGAATGAGAAAAAACTTTTTACTGCCCAGATTATGAACTGGTAACGGTAGTAATTGTAAGATGCCCGGAAAACGCGCAGGCTTTTCACATCACCCATCGGGTCATTCGGCTCCGGCGGGACTTTCAGAATTTTCAAAAGCAGATTTTTAAATGTTTCATACATTTTCTGAACCCTTTTTTGAATTCGAGATTTTTTCCATGATTGTTCTTGACGCCCGGAGTTCTGATAGAATGTCATTCAGAATGGCAGCGGTATTTTCACCGCTTGCCAAGGTTGACTGTATATGTGTTTTAGCATCGGAGTGAACCTTGTAGCCGCGCATTTTAGTGTAAAGATAATTTCTCAACTCTTCATAACGCGGGATGCCCTCAATGACCATTTCCGCGGCGGCATTGCCCGATGCCGTCTGGATTTGTATATCAGCCAGGCCGAACCAGCGCTGGATGATTCCGGATGTCAGGTGTATGTCCTGTATTCTTGAATAGTTGAGATTGATTTCACGGCGAAAAAGAATACCCCACTTCATTGATATACCCTCTTTGTCAAAGCGATAACGAAGCGTATGATAGCGAAAAAAAAGCACGGGGAACATGAGAAAAAAACCGGGCCCTGTCAGGATTGAGTATATGAAATAGAGTTTCAGTAAATTCTGAACGGGCCGTTCAATCGCCATGATGTCATTTTCATTCATCAAGGAGTCCATTGAGTTTCTCCTGTTGTTTTCTTTTTAAGTATTCAAGCGAACGGGAGGCTTCCTCCCGGAATGAGCTCTCATTTCTAAATTCTCCTGTTTTCATATAGGAGTTCCATAATTCAATGGCCCGTTTGAATTTTGCGTCCTGTTCAAGTTCATAAGATTTTTTCTTCAGCATGTCAAGGGCTTCCATCTTTTTTGAAAGGGCGGCTTTTTCTTTTGCTTCTGCTGTTTTCTTCTTAAATTCAGCAATGGATTTATCCGCTTTTTCCGATAGTCCCGGGTAAGGCGATTTCTTAATCTGCTCCAGTATCGCCAATGCTTTCTTGCGCTGTTCAGAGTCGGCGTTTTCAAGTATCTGTATGGCTGAGGCGTAAATGCGGGCGGTGTTATTTCTGTGAGTGTCATTTATGCTTTTTCGTACAACGGCGGAGAAGGCCAGGAGAAAGAGAAAAAGCAGAACCAGCAGGGCTGTTATTCTCTGCCATCCCATGGACTTTACTGAAGAACGGATTACAGATTTATATTTTGAAGCCGGCGTTGTGCCGTCGGTGGAGGTCTGATTGTTTTCGAGGGATTCTGTTATGCGGGTTATTTCTTCTATGGCATCATCCCAATTTTGAAAACGGTCGTTTCTGTCTTTTGCCATCATCTTTTTTATAAGCGCGCTGCTTGACGCTGATATGGACGGGTTTGTTTTTCTGGGATCGGGAATTGGATCACTCAGGTGCATTGAAATAATACCGATGGAGGTGTCGGCGTCATAAGGCGGGATGCCTGTTATCATGTGATAATATGAGGCTCCTAACGAATACATGTCCGCGCGGAAATCCAGGTCTCTCTGAGCGCGGGCCTGTTCGGGGGCCATATATGTAGGTGAGCCTATCATCATGCCGGCAACTGTAATTTCGTCTTTTTTCTCCAGCGATTTTGATATGCCGAGGTCCATCAGTTTAACTTCGCCTTCCGGGGCCAGCATTATATTTGCCGGCTTGATGTCCCTGTGTATCAGCTTGTGGGTTTTCCAGACGCTGTCAAGCGCCAGGGCCACCTGTGTTATAATTTCCAACGCGTCATGTTCCCTGAAAACTTTCCCTTCATCGAGATATCTTTTCAAGTCTTTTCCCGGTATGTACATCATTGAAAAATAACAGGTTGAGCCATCCATGCCTGCTTCAATCGCTTTCACGACATTCGGATGTTCTACCTGAGCGAGCATCCTGACCTCGTTGAAGAAGCGTTCAAGATATTCGCTGTTGCCTGCCAGTCCGGGCTGAAGTATTTTCAATGCCACCATGCGCTTGAGCGATTTCTGTTCCGCCAGGAAAACTTCGCCCATGCCGCCTATGCCGAGGTGGTTCTTTATTATGTAGTCGCCTATTTGTTTTTCAGGGGCATATACAGGGAGTTCAACGGTTTTAAACGCGCATTCGCGGCAGATGGATGCATTTTGTTCATCCGCGGAGGCCGGGATGGATTTTCCGCATTTAGAACATTTCATGTCGTTCATTGGACTTTATCCTGATTTACTTAACATGCTTATAAATTATACGTTGATAGGGTATATTCCAAGTCCGCAATGAGGAAGGATTGAAAAAATACGCCGTATTTTTATTGAGTTTTAAATAATATGCAGTATAGTTCAGCCTCAAGAGTTTATTGAATATTAAAAATACGGGTATGGCATTTCTATGAAAAAGATATTTACTGTTTTACTCTTTATTTCGCTTCTGTTACAGACGGTTTATCTCTATTCTGCCGACAAAAAGGCTGCTGCTAAGGCTAAACCGGCGGTAGCAACTAAGACTGAAATCGTAATGGTTACGACAGGTCCCACAAGTTTTTCTTTTCGTGCGGGGAAACTGCTTTCGGCAGAAGTCACAAACGCCTCCCCGTCAATAAAGAATCTGAGCAAATTTGATCCGTCATACTCAATGAAAGACAAAGCTTATGCCGCACTCGTTTTAAGCTTGGACAAAGGCAGGAGCGTCAGCAGCTTTGACTATGTTTTGAAAGACAGAAAAGGCAACCTCTATCCCTGTGTGGCTGTAAGAGATGGCGCCGATGGCCCATTTGACGCTTCAAAGTCGGAGCACAAAGGCGTTGAAAGTAAAAAATATACTCTTCTTTTTATTGTGAATCCATCTACTGTTGGAAAAGACCCGCTCGTAAAATACGCGCTGAAAAGCAAACTTGTAGAAGACGCTCCAGATGTCTCTGATATCCCTTTCAGAAATCTCATATCCAAATCTTTCAGTCCCGGTTCCGGCATACCGGAAAAGGGAAATATCGGCGTCTATCCCCAGGAAAAGAAAGTTGAAGTAAAACCCGCTCCGGCTCCCGCAAAGAAACCTGAAGCGAAAAAAACGGATCCGAAATCCGCCAAGAAATAACTGGTGCCGTTCTTGATAAAGATAGAAAAAAGAATTGTCATATTGTGAAAAATTCGCCTGAATATATCCCGATGTCCCGGGAGGAAATGAAAAAACTCGGATGGGACAGGATAGACATACTGCTTATTACCGGGGATGCCTATATTGATCACCCTTCGTTTGGCGCGGCCCTGATAGGACGTCTTCTTCTTGAGGAAGGCTACAGGGTCGGTATTATCGCCCAGCCCGAATGGCAAAACCCTGAAAGCGTCAAAATCCTTGGTATCCCCGCTCTGGCCTGTGCCGTAACCTCAGGGAATTTGGATTCGATGGTCAATATATATACGGCAGGAAGACGTTTCCGCAGGGATGACGCTTATTCCCCCGGCGGTAAGACGGGAAAGCGTCCGCCCCATGCCCTTACTGTCTATTCACAGCTCCTGAAACGTGCTTTTCCCGGCATGCCCGTGGTGCTCGGCGGCATTGAGGCAAGCTTGAGGCGTGTCGCCCATTATGATTACTGGCAGGATAAAATAAAGCCGGGCGTCCTGGTGGACAGCAAGGCGGATATACTTGTTTACGGTATGGGAGAACGTGCTACTGTTGAAATATTCCGCAGAATATCCGAAAAAAAATCTCTCAGGGGGATAAAAGGCACCGCTGTATTGCTCGGGAAAAATGCCGCTTCTGATTTCATGGCAAAGGAAGTTTCCGAATACGTCCAGCTTCCCTCCTATGACGAACACCTGAACAACAGAGATGCCGTCATGACTTCAACTGTAACCGTGGAACGGGAAATGAATCCTTATTCGGGGAAGGGGCTCTATCAGCTTTGCGGTGAAAGACTGCTCGTGGTGGAGTCTCCCGCGCTGCCTCTTTTGCCAGATGAAATGGACAAGGTTTATTCCATGCCGTTTTCCCGTATGCCGCATCCTTCATATAGAGAAATTATACCGGCTTTTGAGACAGTCAAGGATTCCGTATGCGCGGTGAGAGGCTGTCCCGGAGGCTGTTCATTTTGCGGGTTGGTTTCTCATCAGGGGCATTTTATTTCATCCAGAAGCCATCAATCTATAATTGATGAAATAAAGCGCCTTGTGAAGATGAAAGTCTTCCGCGGTACTGTCAGCGATGTCGGCGGCGCTGCCGGAAACATTTATGGACATGGTTCTTTCGATAAGGAAAAATGTAAGAAATGTCGCCGCTCCTCATGCCTGTTTCCTGAAAAGTGCCCCAACTACAATGCGGAGGAAAATTCCCTTCTTCAACTCCTTGAAAAGATAGAAAGAATAGAAGGAGTGAAACACCTTTTCATAAATTCCGGTCTTCGCCTTGATCTCGCGCTCCTTCAGAAAAAACAGACCAGAGAGCTGATAAAAAAACATATTTCAGGGCATCTCAAAGTCGCCCCTGAGCATTTGCATCCCGAAGTGCTGAAACTCATGAGAAAAAACAAAGCGGACGATTTTTACGAGTTTCTGGACTTCTTTTATGAGGAAAGCAGGAGGGCGGGGAAAGAGCAGTATCTCGTACCCCTTTTCATATCGAATTTCCCGGGAAGCTCGGAAAAGGAAATGAAAGTAGTTGACGATTTTCTTAACTCCCAGAACTGGAGTCCCCAGCAGGTGCAGGATTATATTCCGTTGCCAATGACCATGGGGGCGGCGATGTACTATTCCGGTAAAAGTTCAGACGGCAAAACGATATCCGTGAACAGGGGCCTGAAAGAGCGCCGACCTCAAATCAATATGCTGAAGAAAAAAAGGAAACGGAGTTTCTCTAAGTAACATTCCTTAACCGTGTTTGAAGTATATGCTTTCTTGTTTAGTTCTCAACGGAGTGTAAATTAAGACAAAGGAGAAATGTATGGATACTGAAGGACAGGAAATTCAGAAAGAAAAACAAGGCGGTGGATTTTTCAAATTACTTATAATTATCGGTGCCTTGGTAATTATCGCCGGTGTTGTAATATCGGCAATATATATGACGAAAAAAAGCTCCAGCGACAAAGCACTTGACGCAGAGCGCAAACTGATAAAAGTCAACTGGCAGAACAAAAACTAATATGCCGGTTTACAGAAGATTTATTGAATTTTTCGGGCTGAAGAAAAGCATCGCCGGTCTTCTTTGCATGGTACTGCTTATAGGCATGGGCGAGAAGATGTCTGAACGTTTCCTGCCTGTATATCTCATGGCCCTTGGCGGCGGCGCTTTAGGAATAGGTCTTTTGAATGGATTGAATAATCTCCTTTCCGCTCTGTACTCTTTTCCCGGAGGATACCTTTCCGAGCGAATCGGCCCGAAAAAATCGCTGCTGGTTTTCAATATCATTGCCATTTTAGGCTTTCTCATAGTCATACTGGTGCCGCATTGGATTGCGGTAATAGTCGGGGCGTGTTTTTTTCTTTCATGGACGGCAGTTTCACTGCCCGCCACAATGAGCCTTATCGCCGATATCCTGCCCAAAAACAAGCGCACTATGGGCGTTACCGTGCATTCCCTTATAAGAAGAATACCTATGGCGCTGGGCCCTGTTCTTGGAGGAATGTGCATAGAAGTCTGGGGCGTAACGGACGGTATCAGGATTGCTTTTGTTATCGCGACAGTGCTGGCTTTGGTCGCGACAGTTATACAGCAGATACTCATTGAGGAGAAAAATCAGAAAAAAGCAGAAATGCCGGAGAAAAATCCCCTCAAATTTTTAAAATACCTGACACCGCCTCTGAGAATGCTTCTTGTTTCTGACATACTCGTCCGCTTCTGCGAGCAGATACCTTATGCCTTTGTTGTTATCTGGTGCATGAAAACAATAGCTCATCCTGTTACTCCTGTAGAATTCGGTCTGCTCACGACAGTAGAAATGACTACTGCTGTTCTCGTGTATATTCCCGTGGCTTACCTGGCTGATAAAACAAGCAAGAAGCCTTTCGTGATTATTACTTTCGCGTTTTTTACATTGTTTCCTCTTTCCCTTTTGTTCTGTCATTCATTTATGTGGCTTTTGCCGGCTTTTGTTCTGAGGGGTTTGAAGGAGTTCGGCGAACCGACACGGAAGGCAATGATTATGGACCTTGCTCCGGAAGGACTGAAGGCTTCTGTTTTCGGCTTATACTATTTGATAAGGGATACGATTGTTTCTCTCGCGGCTTTCGGGGGAGCGTTTTTGTGGGAACTGAGTCCTTCCATGAACTTCATAGCCGCCTTTATTTTCGGCATGATTGGGACTGTAGGCTTTGCCATATTCGGCAAGGATATGCAGGAACATAAGTAATAGTTTTCTTCTACTAAACACTGTGCCGGCGCAAAAAAGTTATTCGCGTTCAGTGAAAAGGTTTATATCTCATTTTACTGAATCAAGTTTTGCGGATTTCATTTTTTCAAGCCTTAGCATCGCCATGTTGGTCTCGTTTAAATCCCGAATGTTCAGTTTTATACATTTTTCGAAACAAGCGCGGGCATTCTTGATTTGGCCGAGATGCAAGAAGTGCTGTCCCGCATAGAACCACATTTGAGCTTGCTGGTGTGAGCGTTTTACTTTGTTCGTATGCCAGTAAGACGCGGTGAATTCATCCATACTGATACGTGATTGGAACAAATCCAATGCCGAAGCAGGCCATTCACGGAGGACAGAACCTTGTGTAAGCGCCTTAAGCGTGTTGTCAATCTCCTTCTGACTTTTACCGCTCTCCTTTAGACTTATAAAAAGGTAAACAGCCGCACGTTCTTTCATCGGCAGTTTTTCCCGGAAAAGCGCCATGAAATCATTATTGGCGGAAGCATAATCAGACTTCATGAGAAAGTATACGCCACGGTTCAAGTGCGCATATGCGGATGCTTCAGGATCATTGCCGAGTTCAATAGCCTTGCCATAATCAGTCAAAGCTTTCTCAGTTTGTCCCATGTCCTCAAGTATCGCTCCGCGATTATTGTATCCCATTGCATCGTTCGGAAGAATTCCGAGTCCCTGCTCATGATAAGCGAGGGCTGATTTCAATTGCCCGTCCTGATAGTCGAGCCAGCCCAGATTGAAGATGGCAAATGCCTTAGCCTGCCGATTATTGTTAAGTTCGACAGCCTTCCGATAGCTTTCCCTGGCCAGGTCGCGCCGTCCCAGATCTTCAAAAGTGCAGCCGCGGTTGTTAAACGCCATCGAATAACTGGGAAACAACTTAATGGCTGTCTCAAAATCTGCCATTGCTTCTGGATATTTTCCTGACTTCATATATGCCCATCCCCGTCCGTTGAATGCGCTGGCACTCTTCGGGTTAAGCTGAATTGTCCGTTCAAAATCAGCGATTGCCGCACCATGATTTCCGAGCCGGTTACGGCTGTAGCCCCTATCAAGGTAAATATCTCCGAGTTCTATACCTTTGAATGAGCCGCTCTCAATCGTCTCGGAACAACCCTGGACGGCTTCCTGATATTTTCCGTTTTCCGAAAGCTTGAATGTGGCCTCGAGTTTTTCTTTTCCATACATCGGCGAAGAGGCCGCTTTTATTTTTCCGGTATTGAAAACGTTTGATTTAAACAAGGACCCAAGACAAATTCCGATAAGCAGAAAAAGTATTGGCAGCAAAACATTGAATAGTCGATTTGCCGGCTTCGTTGTCTCAGTGCAGTCGGATGGATTTTTGCGACAGAACAAGCTTGTCAGAAATGCCAGCACTGCCGCGATACCGGGAACAAGCGCGTAGGCAAGGCCGGAAAAAAAGAAATACTTGAAAAGTATTGTGTAATTGCTTCCCGGTGTTCCAAGGTCGTATGGATAATAATGAATAACGGAAAAGAAAATCATCATGAAAGCAAGCATTGCCAAGCTGAAAGTCAACCATACATACTGTCTCGATCTTGACGTTTTCAGCGTCATAAAAAACACTGCAATGCCAAACAGGACAGAGATACCAAGACCGATTGCAATACCTGCGACCAATGCCAATCCCAGTACAATTCCCATGATACGCTCCCCCCTTTGATGTTATTGAACCACAAGTTATTGTACGTTGCATTGTCTTCAATGTCAAGTACGAACATTTTGCATGACAAGTGTTCTTCCTATGCGCTGATAACGTTTTTGTA
>Ga0154588_1127_pt1 | contig 25115 bp, 22 predicted proteins | sample RifGroF2_FD_116017 | JGI IMG/M metagenome (GOLD analysis project Ga0154588, IMG submission 116017) | Lentisphaerae bacterium GWF2_44_16
AAAAAAACACGACAAGTCCTCTGATTTTTCCTGACATTTTTCCTCCGTTTTTTTATATTGAATTAGCAGGTAGAATACCTGCACTCCGTACTGCCGCTCATTTCATTGCGGCAGAAAAAAATAAAAACTGATAACAAGTTCCTATACAATTGAATTAAAAGCCTATTACATTACGATAGACCGTATAGTCAGCTGTATTTATCTTTGACATTTTTTCACTGTTGACATGCCCGTCGCCATACATGATATTGGTAAGTCCGGCCGGCTGGGGCGCGCCGTGTATAAAACCTGATTTTTCTACGTCGCTGTATTCAATATATACGCGGGCGGATTTAGCGCCGCTTCCATTGTCGGCGATCGGAGCGCCATCCATGAGTATATATGCTCTTGACGGATTAGGTATGTTTTCAATTTTTTGGGAATAAGTACCGGTGCCGCTTGTCCACTTGATGCCGCATGCCACGTTCATTCCGTAATTTACCGAGTAACTCCATTGAGTTGACGCTCCGGCAGTATATGCATTATTTGATGGACATAAAAAAATTGTTTTTTTGCATGCGCCAGGATATTGAACGACTGGAGTACTATCATAACCAAGCTGGTTATAAAGCTTAACATACCAGTAAGTACCCCATAGCGCCGGAGGCAAAACGCCCTGATAGTCGTCAATATAAGAATACCAGCAGGAACTGACTTGTTTCAGATTGCCGACGCACTGTATTTTTTTCGCGGTGTCCCGCGTTTTCCTGAGTGCCGGAAGCAGAACGCTGGCAAGTATCGCTATTATCGCCACGACCATGAGTAACTCAATGAGAGTAAAGCTCATCCATGATTTTCTCTTCATTTTTCTTTGTTTCATAGTCTTCTTCCTATTTATGTATTTCCATTAAAGAAGGGGAACTGCAAGTTTTTCTGATCAGCAGTTCGCCTCTGATTTTCTTTGGGGCTGTGGAAATATTTTCTCCTCTGAGAATTTTTTCTATCGTTTCCATGGCCAGTTTGCCGATTTCGCGGCGCGGATCAATAATCGCGCTTATTTCAGGGTGCCTTTCAAGCTCCGGGGAATTTTCGGAGGAAAGCGATATGAGGGAAATATCTTTGGGAATATGAAAGCCTTTTCTTTCCGCCCATGAATGAAAGTGTTCCACGATAGAGCTTGAAGAAATGACCGCGGTTAGAGGCGGGAGCATGTCCAGTTTCGGGGTATAATTTGTACCGAATTTAAGAGGGCAGAGATATTTTTCAGGATTTGCATGGCCCATTCTGCGGAGAATGTCAACAAAAACGCGCTGACGGTTGCGGAATATGGGATACTCCCTTTCAAGATCGATAAACGCGATGTCCCTGTGTCCGATTCCGACAAGAAACTCAACTGTTTCCTCAATGCTTCTTTCCACATCGAAATATATTCCAGGCACTCCTTCGACACTGCGGCTTATTGTAACCTGCGGCAGTTTTTCATCCCTGAGTTTCTCTATGATGGGATAATATTCCTTATTGGGCCTTTCCCATATAATTCCGCCAATCCCCTTTTCAGACAAATCGTCATAAATGATGTTTTCCGGATCAATGAAGAAAACTTCAGACTGGGCCAAAAACGAATATTCAAGACATCCTGAAATAAAGTTTCTGTCATAAACGTTTGTTTCGGACATGTGGCAGTAATCGGTTATAGCGGCAAGGATTTTAAGTTTCGCCGGGGCATGGGCAGGGCGCTTTTCCGGGGGAACGACAAAGGTGCCCCTGCCCTGGATTTTTTCAAGCAGGCCATCCTTTTCCAGATTTGCAAGGGCTTTTCTGACGGTATTGCGGCTGATGCCGTAGCGGCTGGACAGTTCGGTCTCGGGCGTAATTGCGCAATCATAGCTCAATTCGCTTCGCAAAATCATCCCTCTGAGCTCATTTTCAAGGGTTTCGTAAGCTGATTTATTTCTGATTTGACGCGATTCTATCATAACCTTGTTCTTTTAAATGTATTAAATTGTTCACTGTTGTTCATATTATAAAGGAAAGTCTTTCAAAAGGCAATACCCGGGAAAGAAAAAATGGAAAAATAAACTTTTTCTGTTCCATCTATTGACAGGAAAAGCTATTCATTATATAATGTTAATATAAACATTATGTAATCTTGGTGTTATTATGGAAACAAAGAAAAGCTTTAAAGAACACATTGACTATCTCTATGATATGTCGAAACTCATGTTCTGCTTCTCGTCCGGATGGAAAAAAAGACATGAGGCCGAGGATATGAAAGACATTCTCGCGCGGAGAACAATGCTTCTTGAACTAACAGGCGTAAAAAATAATAAAAATGATGAATTATCACTTATGGAATGCCTTAACGATATTTTCAAGGAAAATAAAAGTGACGCGGAGATTTTTGAAACTCTTGCTTTCAATAAAATAAAGCATTATCTCGACAAAGATGCCCGTCTCAGTTATGAAAAGGATAATACCCCCCCGGAAGGATACAACGCAGGCAGCCTGAAATACGATGCGCCCCTCAAAGAACTTCCCTCCAATCATTGCAATTTTCATATTTCAAATGCCATATACCCCAAATCAATTTTTGATGATAAGACATACCTGCCGGAATGTTTCATGACACTGCTGGACAAGAGCGAAAAAGAATATGGTTACAATGTGCTTAGAACATATACATGGCTGAATTCCCATCCCAGGTGGCTTGAACTCTTTCCTGATGAATGGAAGAATAACATGAGTACCCCTGATAATGAAATCTGGAACAATCTCGGTTTCTGGGGACAGCTCATAACGGCCCGCAAAACCTTTAATCACAAAACAGCCGGATACATAAGAACAAACTGCGAACTTAAATATAAACCCAGGGCTTCATGGTGTTCCTTCAGTGCCATGAGGAAACATCTTGAAAAATTTATCAGAACTATCCCGGAGGAAACGCACTATGTCCAATGAACCTAAATACATTACTATCAGAAATGATTTGCTCGAAAGAATTAAGCAGGGACAATTCCCTGACGGTAAACTGCCGTCAATAAAACACCTGGCGGAAGAATACAATGTCAGCCTGATGACCGCAAACCAAACCGTCAAGGACCTTAAAAACAGCGGCATTGTAATGTCATACCCCGACAACCGGGGAACTCTGATCATTGAAAAACAAGTCAATCTCCTGAGGGAATGCAAAGATACGTCCAATCTGATGGAAAACATAAAAGTATATGCCAGAAAAAAATTCAAAATCAGATATTTCAATCCGGAATATTTTTCCCCGGCAAGAGAATTATGGGATGGGATAATTGAATCTTTTCAGAAACGCTATCCCTGGATTGAAATCGAAATGCTCCAGGAAAAAGACTTGAGCAGCATGATTGACGGAAATGATTATCCCGATGTGGTGCAGTTAATCGGCAGAGATGTGGGTTTCTGGCAGAAAAAGGGACTGATTATATCTCTGAATGAATTTCTTGCGGCAGACAGCGAACATCTTTCTCAAATTCACCCCAAAGCCCTTGAAAACAGCACGTTTAACGACGAAGTTTTCGCGCTTCCCGTCTCAATCGGTGTACCCCTGTTATTCTACAGAAAAGATATGCTTGATAAGTTATCCATCAAATCCGATGCTTTCGCAGAATCAGGATGGGATGAACTGAGAAACATTTCAGACAAACTCATCGGGAAAAATTATGAAACAGCCATCAGGCTCGGCCTCTGGAGCTACTGGAATTTGCTCATCGGCAATACTTCAGAGGAGATATTCAATACAAAATACGATAAAACACTTATAGAATCCATAGAAACTCTCAAAAACCTTTATTCCAGGTCAGCTTATTTTCTCTATGGCAACGGCCCAAGGCCCACGGATGATTTTTTCAAAAGTAAAGGCGCGATCTTTCTCTCTTATTCATCATTCATGCATGATTTCAGAAAATACCCTGAATGGCGGATAGCCGGGATACCGCTTGGAAAAACAGGCATACTGACAAGTGAAACATGCGCCAACTGCATTTGCTCAAAATCCAGACAGCGCGAAGAAGCATGGCTTTTCATCAAATACCTCTCTTCGGAAAACGTTCAAAGAAAAATCGCTGAAACCAGAAACAATTTTCCCGTTCACATTGGGCTCCTTGATGAAATTAATAAAAAACCTGAATTCAGGAATATAAATATTCAGGCCACACTGAAAAATTCGGAGCGTCTTTCAATCAATACTCAGACTCTTTACATACTTTATGAAAGCATTATCGACCCTGTTCTCGAAACTTACTTCGCGGGCAAATTACCGGCATCCGCCGTGTTGGAGATTATCAGGCCGAGGATTGCAGAAGTTCTGAAAGTTTACATCAAATAAGGATACAAAGATGAATGTTGACACAAAAATCAAATGGATTAAAAGCAAAGCAAAAAACAGAATATACGAGATAGACTGGAAAAAATATCCTGCCGTTATCTTTGAAAGCGATGACTGGGGCGCATGCCAGTGCGTGAAAAACGCGGAACATGCCAAGCTCGTCAAAAAGCTTAACTTTGAGATGTACGGACATAAAAAAGATTTTACAAGTTCTTTGGAGACAGTCGAAGAGTTACAGGAACTTTTTACTGTATTGAACACTTTCAAGGGGATGGACGGACTGCCCGCTTCATTCACCGCGTTCACCTGCCTTTCAAATCCGGATTTCGAAAGAATCAAAAAAAGTAACTATTCGGAATACCATGAAATCGGAATAGATAAAGGCTTTCCGGGGGGATGGGAACGCGGCGACATTGTCGGAAAAATGAGAGACGGCGTTAAGCTCGGCGTATGGTCTCCTGAATATCACACAACGCTTCATCATGTAAGCCCTATTGTACTGATGGAGCTTCTCCGTTCAAATAAAAAAGAAGGTAAAATATTCAGAGAGCTTTTCGATTCAGGCGCGTTTTTGATTGGCGAACACATACCGGAATATGACGGGGCGGATATCACGGAACAGTTCAAGATGGTCAAAAGAGGCATGGAATACTTCAGAAACGCGTTCGGCTTTACGCCGCGGTCTGCGGTAAGCAGCGACATATATCCTGAAACCGAAACCGTATTGGCGATTAACGGCATCAGGACGATACAATTGAAGACAGCCCAGTTGAACGATGATACCGTGACAGTTTACCAAACAAAGCCCTGGAACAATCAGGATTTCTATGCTGAAATAGGCGAATACAACCCGATGCTGGATGTGGTTTATCTGGAGAGAAACGTATTCTTTGAGGGTTTCAAAAACCATCCCGCGTCCGAGACTGTTAAAGTAATTGAAAAGAGGATAAATTCAGGAAAACCGGCGATAATTTCGACACACAGGGGCCTTTACACATCCATTGACGAAAAATACAGAAAAAAAAGCCTTGCGGAACTGAAAGAACTTCTGAGATTAACTGCCCTAAATAAAGATGTCTGCTGCCTGACAACTTCGGAACTCGGACAGCTTTACAGACGCGGTTGCAGCCTGAGAAGCTTCGGTGACAAAAATATACTGAGGGTTTATTCTGAAAACGCTGACCTCTCAGAAATATTCAAAACTTTCAACTCCGCAAAATCGCTGAAAAGCGGCAAAAAAACTGATATACAAAATAATATGGCACAGGGAATTTATATTGTTTTAAATAAATAAAATTAAAAAGGAAATGATTATGCTGAAAGATCTTCTTAAACAAACAGCGCTGACAATAGGAATTATTCTGATTGCATCTTTTGTATCGGCACAGGATATGACTCAAAAATTTATAGATGAACTTAAAAACAAACTTTCCGCCGAAGGGTACAAACTTGAGCAGAAAGATAAACTGCTTATCGCAAACAAGAGTGATGAGAGAAAATATTTTTCCCTGGATTTAAAAGAGAGTTACGCTGACAAGGACGAATTCATGAAAGCCGCGTATATTGGCGCCACTTACGTGAAAGATGGTTTCAAACAGCCGTTTTTCCCTGTAGGCCCTTATATCTACGGAGGCCCTCAATTCATGCAGGAAAAAGCAGAAAAGCGGGGCATAAGCTTGGAGGAATTATTTGAAGCCCACGCGAAAGATATCGCGGCACACGGAGGAAATACGATCTATTATGCGAACCTTTCAGGAAATCCTGAAGTTTTCAAAATGGCTGTCAAGGCATCCTTGAAGCATGGTGTTTACGTGTTCGGGCAGTTGACGGGAGATTTATATCTCAGGGCGGCAAAGGGAAAAGAATATTACGAGAAAATAACCAAGCCGGCCATTCAGAAAATACTGCCTCAATACAGAGACGTAGAAGGCATACTCGGCTGGATGGGATGCGAAGAGGCAAAAGCCGATGAAATGCCGCTGGTCATAGAATACAGAAAATTATGTAAAGAACTCGATCCGACCCACGGACTGTACACGCTTCATAACCATTTGGAACCATTTAAAGCTGACATGGAACCCTATCCCGAATGGTACGGCTTCGACAGATACAGGTTCAGATGCGTGGAATCTTCCGGAGTCAGAGTGATTTCCACTCCCAGCGATATGGCATATCTTCTTTCAAAAGAGATTTCGGCATCTTATGATGAAGCCGCAAAAAGAGGGCGTCCTCTGATTTACGTAGGACAATCCTACGGGCATCTCAATGAAATAAAAACTGAAAAAATGGAGAAAAAAAGCGGCTTCCGTGAAGTCAGCTCCGGAGTATGGCATGGCTGGCTCAGGTATCCGCCCCCTGAAAACGGCATGTATTTACAGTCATGGCTTGCAGTATGCGAAGGCGCCAAGGGACTTTTATGGTATTATTATTATGGAGAACAAGCACCCCGGAAGGACCAGCTGAAAGACATGGCTTTTGTCGGCGCTACGGGCAGTGAAACCCGCCTATGGAAAGAACATGCCGAATGCATGAGCGGAATGAAAACCCTCTTCCCTCTTTTCATCTCATGGCATAAGGAAGGAATTAAAAGAGGCAGCGCCGACAACAATTGGATTAAACACAATTCATTTATCAGGGAATTCGATAAGGAAAGATACTACGTTTTCCTTAATACCAGAATCGCGGAATGGGACAAGGGTTCACCAAGGAGGCCGAACAACAAAACTGAACTTTACTTTGATGAAAACGGACTTGCCGGTTTCAAAAAAGCAGGCCCCCTCACTTTCAAGTTCCAGCCGGATGGAAACGAACCCTTATGGGATATATTAACCGGAAAAAAACTCGAGACGAAAGACAATCAATATGAAATAACCCTCGGCCCGGGCAGAGGCCTTGTCCTGATGCAGGGAAATGAAAACGATATTAAAAATATCAGAAAGTTCTTAAATCTGAATTAATCAAATTAGAGAGGGAAGATAAAATGAAAAATTATAAAAGCAGATATAGAAAAAAAAATAGAAGGGGGGTTGACTTCACTCTTCTTGAACTGCTCATAGTGATTACAATCATAATGATTCTCGCTTCCCTCCTTTTGCCTTTGCTGAGTCGGGTAAAGGGCGTGGCAAGACAAAGTTCATGCGCAAACACCCTGAAACAGATAACGCTCGCGGCATTTTCGTATTCCGGCGATAATTCCGATATAATTGTCCCGGCAGATTGGTCAAGCAACACAACTTACACGCACTATTGGACACACAGACTACTTGATTATCTCAATATCAGCAGCGGTTATTACCAGTACTATGGTTCACAGAAAAATGTTCCAGGATACGATTACAGGTGGAGATATAAGGGTGACAAATTGTTATACTGTCCATCACTCGACAGCAGTCCGAACGATCCAGCGGAAAACAGAAATTATTCCCTGACATCTTATGCCATAAACAACAGAATAGCGAAAGACGTAAGGCTTTATCCGACGGACCCCCTTTACAGATTGTCCGCTGTCAAGAGTCCGACAATCAAAGTTTTCTTCACGGAATTTGACAGGGTGTATTATTCTAATGTCTCTGATTTAGGGGCTTTAGGAGCGGGCGATGCCGATTGGGGCATTCACTCTAACGGCAAAACCAACTTCAGTTTTTATGACGGACATGTCAATGCTCTTACAATGGAAAAATTAAGCTATACGAATAATTGGCAAAATTAAATACATAAAGGAATTGCAATATGAACAGTTTTTTAAACAGCACAGTGCTTTTGGTTGCAGGGTTGGCTATCGGAGTTGACGCGGCCCCGCTTACTCTCGAAAATCAATTCTGGAAAATCCAAATGGAACCTGATCTGGGAGGACGCTGCTCAAGCCTGCTGATCAAGGAAAACAATGAGGAACTGGTAAAGGGCTGGGATGCGGTAAAGAAACAAGGAAAGCGCAAAACCACAAAGCAGCAGTATTCCGGCGGGATATGGGGCGGACACATGTGCGGCGCATATCAGGATGAACAGCTTGAGGCAGTCTATGAATTGGGAAAAAACTCTCCGTCCGAAGTATCCATGCGCTGGAACAATCCATACACATTGTTCAGCGGCCTTGAAGAAACAAGGCAAATTACACTGGACGGCGCATCAATATATGTGAAGATACAAGTCGAAAATCTTTCAAAAGAGCGCAGAGTGATTTATTACCGGATACAGGATTTCATAGGCACAGGCGGCCGTCTGGGGCCGGAAGCCGTTTATCTTTATCCTCAGAGAGACGGATTAAAAGCCGAAATGCTCAAAGCGGGCCGGACATTTCCTCTCATGCAGGTACCCGGATCATGGTATGGAATAACGGACATGGTAAAAGATTACGGCATCAAAGTTCAGACTTCCGGCGCGCCCTTGCGAAATGTCATGTTTTGGGTAGGCTCCGCGAAAAGCCGGACCTGTGAACTCTTCTGGGCGCCGGCCACATTGGAGCCCGGACAGAAATGGAACGCCGAAATAACTTATTCCCTCTTCAAGCCTTCTCAGCGGCAGGACGAACTGAGTGCCGCAAGCATCAATACTGCCTTGGCGCAAAACGCGGAAAGGCTTGTATTTCCGCAGCTGATGGACCCGGTATTCGCGCCGGCAAACGGCAAAGCGATCATCACCCCCCTCCACGGCGCGGCCTCCGCTCCGACAACGCCTATAATCGAACAGTTCAAAACACTGAAGGCAGTGAAGCTTTTCGGAACACCGGGGGAAACCGTTCCAGCCGCTTTTTCAATCACCGCCCGCGAAGCTCTGACAAATGGAACTGTCACGTTTTCCGATTTTAAAAACTCTTCGGGAAAAGCCCTGAAAATGACAGCTGATCCCTATTATATTTCACGTGACGGAAACGATTATATGTTGAAAGACTGGGACCTTGCCGTCAATGTGCCGCAGGAAATATGCAACATAAAAAGTCACGTAAAAGGAAGCGAGAAGCTCACGGCATTCAATCTGGAAAAAGACGCATCCGCCCATCTCCGTGCGTATCTACGTATCGCGCCTGAGGCCGAAGCGGGAGATTACTCCGGGTATTGTACAATCCGCCTGAATAACTCCGACGAACTGAAACTTAAAATCGATTTGAAAGTCTATCCCTTCAAACTTGAGATGCCGAAAGATAAAGGGTACGGCGCGTTTTTCCGTTTCGGATTAGAGGGAGATTCTCATGATGCCGGACAGAATTTCGGCATTTCACGGGAAGCTTACCGCAAGGCACTGGAAGAGCTGACCGCTCGCAACTGGCGCAATCTGGTGCTTTATCTCGGTAACAAAGAAAATATCCTTTACGCTTTGGACACACTGGTGGAACTGGGTTGGCGCGATGCCCGCTTTGTTCTGGTAAGACCTGTCATATCTCATGCGGAATTGATGGAACGTTATGGAAAATACAACTTTTCATTCCTTCCCTGGGGAGTGGATGAACCAATAGATTATTTTTCCGTCGATAAGGCAATCAAAAAATATCAGCAGATTTCCCAGCTGGATTATCCGTCCATGAATTTCTCCGCAAATACTCCGCTCTCTCTGGCCCTTATGGACATCCTTCCGAAAACCGAACCTACTATCGCGGTTACCGGAAACGTTATGTATTTCGTTGACAAAAGCAGGGAATTGCACAAGCAGGGACGCCGTTCCTTCTGGTACGCTGGATATCCGAACAGAGAAGTCCAGGGGCGTCTCCTCCGCGGAATTTACGTATGGAAAGAACCCGCCTGCGGCATGATGGACTGGGGCGAAGATTCCTGTTCCAAACAATTGGGCACTGATTTTCATGGTTTCCTGGACGGAAAACTTGTTTCAACGCAGAGACTGGAAAACATCACGCAGGGCGTGAACGATCTGCTTTATCTCAATACTATGGAGCAGGCCCTGGCAAAAGCTGATCCTAAATCCGAAGCCTCTAAAAATGCCGCCGCTTTCATAGCATGGATCAAAAAAAGTTTCGATACCGATTACACTGGTGAAGCCCGTGAAATCGATCAGTATTTTCTTGACATGCTCCGCCGAAAAGCCGCCGACCTGACCGTAGAACTGAACAAAATGAGAATGAATTAACGCCAAGTCGAATTTTTAAGCAGGGAGAGCTGTATGAGAAGCTATAGCAACAACTACAGGAAGGGTTTCGACTTCACACTTCTCGAGTTACTTATAGTTATTAGCATTATAATGATTTTGTCTTCCCTCCTTTTACCTTTGCTAAGTCGGATAAAGAGCGTGGCGAGGCAGAGTTCATGCTCAAACAGTCTGAAACAGATAACTCTCGCGGCATTTTCGTATTCCGGTGATAATTCAGATATAATCGTACCTGCAGATTGGTCAGAATCCGCATCTTATATTAATTTGTGGCCCCATAGACTGCTTGATTATATGAATATCAGCAGTGGACATTATTCTTACTATGGCTCTCAGAAAAATGTTCCGGAATACGATTACAGGTGGAGATATAAGGGTGACAAATTGTTATACTGCCCTGCGCTGGAGAGCAATCCCAACGCAAATCCACAGGCATTGAGTTATTCTTTAACCTCATACGTCATCAACCGCAGGATAGCAAAAGACGTGAGGATATATCCAGATAATCCTCTTTACAGACTCTCCGCAGTTACAAGCCCATCATCCAAGGTGTTTTTCACGGAATATGATTATGTATATTACTCCGGTGATGTCCCAAATGTTGACTGGGGGATTCATCCGCAGCTTAAAGCCAATTTCAGTTTTTTTGACGGGCATGTTAATGCTTTTACTTCGAGAAAATTGAACTATTACAATAACTGGAAAAATTAAATATATTTAAGGAGTTGCTGCATGAACAGTTTTTTAAAGGGTGTCATGATTCTGGCTGCGGGATTGGCTATCGGAATTGAAGCCGCTCCGCTTACACTTGAAAATCAGGCTGGGAAAGTTAAAACTGAACCGGAGACTACTTGCTCAATCCTGCTTGTCAAGGATACAATTCCGGCGGCAACTATTATAATTGCAAAAGATGCCACTCGTTCGGCCCAGTTTGCCGCAAAAGAACTGCAATATCACATTGAAAAAATCACAGGCAAAAAATTATCTATTGCAACAGATGAAGAAAAAATCACGGGAACCCGCATATTGGTCGGAGAAAGCAGTGCAACAAAAGCCATTGGCCTGCAGAATAAAGACTTCAAGCATCAGGAATATTTGATCTGTTTTCAGCCGGACGCGCTGATTCTTATGGGAAAAGACAAGGAAGATAAGGACGCTTTTGATTATTCAGATCCGGCAACATTTCCAGGGCGTTTTGATGAACAGGCCACCTCTTATGCGGTTTATGATTTTCTGGAAAAGTACTGCGGAGTGCGCTGGTATCTGCCTACAGAATTGGGCCTTGTATGTCCCGTACAGAAAACTCTTTCTGTCAAGGGAACAGAGATACGCCGCGAAGCCGCAATGAAGTATAGAGAATTGTATAACATTTCATCTGTACCCGCAAGCCTTTGCGACGAACCGGGGCCACGTTTAGAAGAACGTGAAGGCCGTTTGTTTCTGCATCGCCAACGCCTTGCCGGAATACAACCTTATGCCTGCAATCATTCTTTTTATGGTTACTATGACCTGTTCTTGAAAAAAAATCCGGAATGGTTTGCCAAAGGTTACGACAAAGACATACCTGAAGAAATGCGGCGAAAAATTGACGGTACCAATAGAGAATTTCGGAAATATTACCCCAACATGTGTTATACCAATGAAACCTTCATACAGCATGTTATTGAGAGAGCTAAAGACTATTTTGAGACCGGACATAAGGAATTTAAGGAAGTAGCGGCCGGTGATTATTTCTCACTGGGGCCAATGGACAGTTCAGGAAAAGATAAAATGTGCCAATGCGCTGAATGTCAAAAGCTCATACCTAAAGAGCCTCCCTGCAATACGTGGCGTAAACAACAATTTTTCTTTGATGACAAGAACAGTAACTACATATTCGGGTTTGTGAATAAAGTTGCCAGAGAGGTAAGCAAGGCACATCCCGGTAAATATCTTACTATGTTTGCGTATCATCAAACTTACTACCCACCGACCAGTGAGCCGCTGGAACCCAATGTCGCCATTACATTTTGCATACACGCACAGTTACGGCCCATTCCGGCAATGGACCGTGCCGTAACCGAGCTCTTAAACAAGTGGGATAAAGAATCCAAAGAGCGTCCCAAATATCTCTGGTTATATTTTCATCGTCCCGGCCGCGCGAATCCTTTCTTTCCAGGTTTTATGGCCCATAACATGGTAAAACAGATGAAAGACTATCATGAGCGTGGTTTCAAAGGGATATTTGCAGAACCTGCACCTCTTCCCAAAGGAAAAAGCGAATCACGGAGGGCCCCTATAGTCAATATGCTTGAGTTGTATATCGCTTACAAGCTTGCTTATGACTCGACGCTGGACGGCAATAAATTGATTGACGAATTTTTTGATCTTTATTATGGAAACGCAGGCAAAGCCATGCAGACCTTATATGAGAAAATTGAGCAAGTCTATTGCGATCCGTCCAACTATTTATCCTCCAGCTATTTCGGATATCAGACTGAAAAAATAGCATGGGAAAAACTCGGCACCAAAGAGAACATGGCGGAATTCGGGAAACTGATGGAAGAAGCGAAGCTCGCCGCAAAAACTGAAATTGAAAAGAAGCGTGTGGAACTCTTTGAGAAAAGCGTTTGGGAACGCATGAAGGCCGGGCGTGAAGAATATATAAGTTCCAAAAAACAGAAAAAATCCCCTGAAAAAGTGGATCAAATGGATTGATCACAAACAGGATGGAACAGTCGTTTCGCAGAATTTATCTCTGAAAAAAATCTGTCAGAAGATATCCATTATCTGCTTAGGACAAGGTGAATGTGGATATGTTCCTTTGGAAAAATGCTTTAGTCGCGGCAGATAAAAATACTTCCAGTGGAAGATTGTGGGGCGGATGAGAATACTGCGGATTTTAAATAAACAAACTGAATCTGTAAAAAATGGTAGTAAATAATGTCCAGTTTTTATAAAACCGTTGACCTGACTCCTGGACGGGCGAAGGTGGCAGAGCGTGATTCGATTCTTTCGGCGTGTTGTGGAACAATCGGAGAGGTGACATTCACAGACAGCGCAATCATCATTCTTTATGCCGGTATGCTTGGCGCAAGTGATATGTTTTCATTGATCACTACGGCGGTAATGCCTTTATTCAACGGTATCTTTATTATCCCGATGGCGTTTTTCGCTTACCTTATGATCGTGGCCGCTCCGTTCTTCGGCGATGCGGCAGTCGGCTTGATGATTGCAATGCTGATACTTTTTGCAGTTTCCCATACTGGTTATGTAGCGGGATGGTTCCCTCTGTTGGATACTTTTCTTCTTGGAGAAAGACGTAGCACTTATCTGAGCAAAATGCGTTTTTGCTGGCAATCCATTACTACGGTGTTCATTCTGCTTGCCGGCTTGTGCATAGGAGGAAATCCTTCATTGTGGCATTTACAGTTGCTGTTGCTTATCGCGGCAATTATTTCCATTGGAAGCATCCTTTTCATCGCACGGATTCCGGTGTTCAAAACCGAAAGGCAGGAAGCCTCTCAGCTCAGGGAAGGTCTTTCGCTTGCTGTTTCCAACAAGGCGATGGTTGGTTATTCGGCATATCTTTTCGTTCTTAATCTTGCCGCCTACGGAACCATTCCGATGGCAACGCTTTATTTGAAAAAATATTTGAATGCACCGGACAATATTATTGTCATAATATCTTCGGCCGCACTCGGAGGAATGCTGCTTGGTTCTTTTTGCGCCGGGAAAATCATAAAAAGCTTCGGTTTGAAAAATACTTTCCTCGGCATTCATGTCACTTACGCATTGACCAATATCCTGATTTTTCTCATCGGTAAAAATACAATGAGTTCCGACTGTACGTATGTCGCCATTGCAGTGTTGCTGCTGGTTTACAGTTTCACGTTTGCGAATGCCAATATTGCATCGACTACTGAAATGATGGCCCTGGCAAGACCGGGAAACAAGGTGATGGCGATGGCGTTCTGCGGCACATTCTTTTATGGAGGATCCGGACTTTCACGACTGGTCACGTCGCTGGTCCTAGGGAGCGGCATACTCGCACCAGAATGGCATATCGGCAATATTACATTCTGTCATTATCAGACGATTTTTCTGATTTATTCCGTAGCGATAGTTTTTGTAGCGATGCTACTTGTAGTTGTCCCGGCGATCTTTCCCAAAGGTGAATATGAATATGGCATAGAATAAAGTCATGAAATGACTTTTCACATATTGTTTGACAAATCAGAATGAAAAACGAAAGGAGATTGTCATGTTTGAGTATGGTTTTGCACAGGAGGATATCACTCCGGAGTGTGGTATGCCGCTTTGCGGTTATTTCAATCCGCGTCCTAACCGGGGGGCATTGGACCGGCTTGCGGTCAAGGCTGTTGTGTTTCATTGCGGGGATGAATATTCGGCCATCGTTTCTTATGATTTGTGCATGGTGGACAATGCGTTGGCGACCCGAATGATTAAAGCCCTTTCCGATGCGGGAATTACGTTCGGGGGCAAGGTGCTTTTTGCGGCGACACACACTCATACCGGCCCATATACCTGTACATGTTTCTCCGACTTCACAAATGCCGGATACCTTGACGATCTGGTAAACAAAACGGTTTCCGCGGTAAAGCGGGCGACAGCAAGCCTAGCTCCAGCCGAATTGCTGGCGACCCGTACTGAATATTCAACGCTGGCGTTCAACCGCCGTTTTATTATGACGAACGGACGCATCCTCACCAATCCCGGGAAACTCAATCCTGATATTGTCCGTCCCGAAGGAACGACTGACCCGGAAATACCGCTGCTTGCAATTCGTCAGCATGGAAGCCTGCGGTTGCTTATTGCGAATATCGTCAATCACACCGACACAGTTGGCGGCGACATGGTTTCCGCCGATTGGCCGGGGCGCATGGAAGCGAAAATCCAGCGGGAGCTCAGTTGTGATATTCCGGTAATGACACTGATCGGCGCCCAAGGCAATATCAATCATTTCAATGTAAAAACTGCAGCTGACCAGACCAGTTACGAGGAGGCGATACGGATTGGGAATGGTTATGCGGCGGCAGTCCTTTCTGCACTGTATCAATTGGAGCCTCTGAACTTCGAACAGATGAAAGCCGATGCAGTTGAATTGGAGGCACCGTATATGACCGTTAGCGATGCCGAGTACGAGGACGCCAAACGCATTGCGGAAAAATATAAAGACGCGCAAATGGAGGATGGACGGGATTTTACCAGTGAAGACATCGCCAAGGGGCATCCTTTCGTAAAAAAATTCTTTGCCAAACGCCTTATGGATTGCCGCGACAAAAAGATTTCGGAAAAGCGGGTGGAAAAAATGCTGGCAATCAAATTTGGCGACAGAATCGGCATAGTTTCAGTTCCGTGTGAACCTTTTGTCGAAATCGGACTGGCAGTTAAAAAAGCATCCCATTTTCCACTTACTCTTGTGGCTGCTCTAGGCATGGGAGAAATCGGTTATGTCGGATTGCCGGACAATTACGGCAACGGCGGTTATGAAACCAGTCCGTCACCTAGCGCGAGCGACCGTAACTGGGGACCTACACTAATCAAGACCGCTTCTGATTTGCTTAATCGTTTCTAAGGTACTTTATAACTCAGAAAAGGCTGGAATGTCAGTGCTGAATGAATTCATCCTCTTTATTCTTTTAGTTGTATTAAATATGAAAGAAACGATATGGCAAGGATACGTTATCGGGAGTATTCATGAAGACGTATAACCTGCAGCGTTTTACGAAGATTGAAATACTCCGGAAGATCAGCCGGGAAAACCTTATATCACTTCTGAAACCTTATGAGGGTTATCTTCAACAACAACGAAATTTCAAGATACCGAAACTTGACTCATGCGAGGAATTGAATTATGGAGGCTTGAGCAGGATTTTGCTATCCCCTGACTCTTCCACTCCAAAAGAGCTGGCCGATGCTCTATTTCATATTGATGAGTTTCTGACGCCTGCGGGATTTCGCCATCCAGCGGAAAATCGAAGGAACCGATATTGATGCCACCATAAGCAAAGACGCTTCGTATGCAGACTTGGTGGTGGAAGTCTGGATGCGCAATCATAAAATCATTGAGAACATTCACGAGGAACAATATTTTTGCCGCCTCCGTTCTTTTGATTATTACCAGACTTTGCAGAAGCCGTCAATCACTTTCCAGGAGACATCGCAAAAGGCGACAGTTCCGTTGGAGAAAGATATAAACGAGTGGTTTTATGAAAAGCGGCGCGGGCGCCATGCCAGTCTGTAAAACTGTTTTCTACAAATCCAGTTCGAACTGCATTCCGGCGTGGAGAGGGTGGAGCTGGGTTCCGAGGATTTTGTAGAGACGGCTGAAACCCATTATACCCGTGCAATGTCCCAGGTAAAGTTCAGTGCCGCGTTTTTCAAAAAAATCGGCGACGGCTTTTATTTCCTTGTCGGAAACGGAATTTAGGTGACTGCCGCCGATTACCGTGTTTATAGGGAGATTGGTCAGTTTTTCGGCTTTCTTGTATATTTTCAGAATGCCCGGATGCGAACAGCCCACAACAAGACACGCCGAATAATCGCCTTCTATAATCAAGGATATTTCATCGGTAAATCTGTCGGGGATATGTTCATGACTGCCTTCTTCCCTGTCCCTGGTGAAAGGCCAGCCGTCAGGGAGCTTCTTCCTGCCGCCCGTGGAAAAAAGAATATGCGTATCCGCGATTTTATAAACGTCAGATACCCATCCGACCCTGTCCAGTTTATCAGCGTTCGCTATAGCTTTTCCGGTCTCGTCTGAAACACCGATATAAACGGGCACATGGGCTTTGGCTTTATTGTATTTTCTGATAAGCGCGTCTCTATGGAGGTACAAAGGAGCTCTGGAAGCCTCATGCAACGCCACGGGAATTCCGTTTCCGTGGTCATGATGTCCATGGCTCATGATAATCGCGTCCGCGCCGAAAAGCTCCACGCCTATCGTCCGGGAATTTTCATAAAAAAGCCCGCTTTCCCCGGTATCGAAAAGAACGTTGATATTCCTGGTTTCAATATAAAGTGAAAGTCCGTGTTCGGCCAGAATATGCGGTTCTTCCGCGTGATTTTCAGTTAGAACGGTAAAGTTTATGGAACTCATTTATCCGGCCCCCGTACAGAATCAGGCACAGGAAATAAAAGAAGCGGACGCTTCAAATTATTTCTGGCGGAAAATGATTCTGCCTTTTGTCAGGTCGTAAGGCGACATTTCAAGGGTAACGGTATCGCCGGGGAGAATGCGTATGAAATTCAGACGCATCTTTCCGCTGATATGCGCGAGCACCATGTGCTGAGTGGGTAATTCGACCCTGAACATAGTGTTCGGCAGCAGTTCCCTGACTATTCCATCAACCTTTATCACATCTTTAGCCACGTCAAAATCTCCGGTTCGTGTTGGGTAATATATACCATGTGTTCAAAATGGGCGGATAATTTACCATCAAGAGTGCTGACTGTCCAGCGGTCTGAAGCAGTAATCACCTTGTGTGTGCCCAGATTAAACATCGGCTCGATCGCCAATACCATGCCGGGAATCAGTCTGGGACCTCTGTTCCTGGTTACAAAATTCGGCACTTCAGGGGGTTCATGGAGCAGAGTGCCGCAACCATGTCCGACATATTCCCGGACAACTCCAAGTCCGGCTTTTTTCGCTACTTTTTCGACAGCCGCGCTTATGTCCCCTACATAATTTCCGGCTTTTGCCTCTTTTATTCCCTCCATCAGGGCAAGTTCGGTATTTTCGAGTAAAATCGACTCATCAGAGGCCGGTGCTCTGCCGAGGCAGAATGATTTAGCGGTATCACCGACGCCGCCGTCGAGCTTTACCCCGATATCAAGACTTACAAGATCTCCTTCATTAAGGATTCTCTGATTGCTGCCGATGCCATGAACGACTTCTTCGTTCAGCGAAATACAAATCTGTCCGGGAAAACCTCTGTATCCGAGAAAGGCGCTGGTACCGCCTGTCGAAGCTATCAGAGAGCCCGCGAGGTCGTCCAGATTTTTCGTTGTCATTCCGGGGCGGACAAGCTGTATCAGTTTTTCTCTGACCGTTGCCGCCGCATGCGCCGCTTTTCTTATGGCGCGTATTTCATCTTCGCTGTGAATGACAAAATTGGGTTTCAGCATATCAGTTAAGTACCGAAATTAACATTGGATAAGATTTGTTTTTCGGCAACTCGGAGTCAACGGAACAGAGCAGTCCCTTTTTTTCATAATATTCTATAAGGGGCGCGGTCTGGACGTTATAGACTTTAAGTCTTTCCTGAGCTGTTTCGAGAGAGTCGTCAGCCCTCTGGACGAGGTCTTTTCCGCATTTATCGCATTTGCCTTCCTGTTTCGGAGCGCTGAAAATTTTATTGAATATCGCTCCGCATCCGCCGCATGTGAGACGCGCGGTAAGCCTCTTGAGAAGAAGTTCCTCTCCAGCCTTGAAGTAAACAACGCAATCGAGTTTTTTCCCTATTTTATTGAGGGCCTGTTCGAGAAGTTCAGCCTGTCTTACTGTTCTTGGGAAGCCGTCGAGGATAAAGCCTTTTCCGCATTCATCTTTGCCGAGCCATTCGCCGACCATGTCAGCGACAAGTTCATCGGGGACGAGCGCGCCGGAGCTTACAAAGCCCTTGGCTTTTTTGCCGAGTTCGGTTTCGTTCTTGATTTCAGCGCGCAAAATGTTGCCTGTTGAAATATGAGAAATACCGGTTTCCTTGATAAGTACTTCAGAAAGAGTTCCTTTGCCTGCCCCTGGAGGCCCTAAAAACACGAGATTTTTTTTCTTTATCATCAATTGTCTCCGTTTGATTATTATAAAAACGCAAAAGACGGAATGGTTAAGTTAATCCACATAAAGGATTTTTCAAAAGGAACTTGCTATGATATTCGGGTTTTCAGATAATCGGCAATATTTTCAGAGGGAATTTCAATCTGTTCGCCGTTTTTCATATTTTTGCAGACGAGCACACCTTTCTGAAGTTCCGAGTCGCCGCATATTACGGCGAATTCGGCGCCGGCCCTGTCAGCCGCTCTCATCTGGGCTTTCATGCTTCTGGCTTCCAGTTCTGCTATCACCGCGATGCCGGATTTCCTGAGTTGGGCGGCAAGGCGCATGTTTGACGCGAGCGCCGCTTCCCCCAAGGCAACAAGAAATACCGGACTGCGTTTTAAGTCGGGCTTTGGAAGGCCCAAAGCGTCGCGGACTATGATGAGGCGTTCCATTCCGGCCGCGAAACCTACGCCGATTACGGGCTTTTTGGTTTCCGGGAGAAATATTTCATAACGTCCGCCCCCGGCGATGGCATTCTGCGCGCCCAGCCCGGGATGCACCAGTTCAAAAACTGTATGCACATAATAATCAAGCCCTCTGACAAGGCGCGGATCAACCTCATAATCAATATTCAGTTCTTTAAGAACGGAGCATACTTTTGAAAAATAATTTTTCGTCTCATCGCTGAAATACGATACTATATCGGGAGTATTTTCTATGTGTTCTTTGCACTGCGCCTGTTTGCAGTCGAGTATGCGCCAGACATTTTTTGAAATTCTGTTTTTGCAGTCTTCGCACATGACATCAATATTTTTTGAGAAATGAGCCCGAAGCGCCTCCTCGGCAGGCTTTCTGTCGGCGACAGCGCCTCTGGTATTGAGTTTCAGGTGTGAACCGCTTATGCCTGTTTCCTCAAGATAATGAGCCAGCATAGCTATGCACTCGGCATCAATTTCAGGCGCGGCCCTGCCGACATTTTCGACACCTATCTGGTGAAACTGCCTTCTGCGGCCCGCGGCCGGACGTTCGCCGCGAAACATCGCGCCCGTATAAAATACCCTCCACTCATTTCCATTTACCGCGTCAGTGCCGCTCAATGCCCTCATCACGCCAGCCGTGCCTTCCGGCCTCAAAGTCAGACTGCGCCCGCCCTTATCCTCAAAAGTGTACATTTCCTTCTGGACGACTTCCGTTTCATCACCAAGACCGCGCTTGAAGACTTCGGTATATTCAAACACGGGCGTGCGAAACTCTCCGTAGCCGTAAAGGGGAAAAACACGCCGGGCGGCGTCTTCCAGCAGATACCATGAGGAGATTTCTTCGGGAAATATGTCCGATGTTCCGGGCGGAGGTGATGAATTTGCCATTAGCTGACTCGTCTTCCTGTTGAACTTAACCGGCTTCGCCGGGATTTTAAGACGGTTGCGACGAAGCGCAACCCTCCACAATTATACGTTAATATATCTATCCAGTGGAGGGATTTGCTTCGTCAAATCCGTTCCCAAGATAACAATTTCCTATACGATCAAGTGATTGTAAAATACAAAAGCGCCCCATAGTACTATGAGGCGCGAATAATGCTTAATTCCAAGGAATTCCTGAAATTACTTTATGCTGCCGGGTTTAATTTTATCAACCTGTTCCTTGAGTTCTTTTCCGGCGCGGAATTTAACGACGACGCGTTCCGGGATAACGACTTCATTTTCAGGTTTATTTGGATTACGGCCCTTGCGGCTCTTGCGCACTTTTATTTCAAATACTCCGAAGTTTCTGAGTTCGATATTTCTTCCTTCGGCAAGTTCGTTCGCCATATAATCAAGCGTCTTCTGTACTACAGCTGCTACATCGCTCTGTGTTAAATTTGTTTCTGTTGCGATTTTTACGACCAAATCTCTCTTTGTCATTTTAAAAGAACCCTTTCATTTAATAAGTTAATTACGGTTTATGTTCGTTTAATTATATCCTATAACTAATACCATTCAAAGGCTTAACGCAAAAAAAAATCCCACTTTTTTTTAATTGACACCCTTGAATAATTTTAAACTAATACGCATAAGGCAAAGCACAAGCCTGTTACTGATTTTATCTTAATATTTATCTGCTGAATCGAGGCGGGATGTTTTTAAAGACATTTCAGGTTTGGAATCCAGGTGGATGTCAAGTTGCGGATAAGCGATAACGATGCCGTTTTCTTCAAAAAGTTTATTAATTATTCCTCTTATTACGCTTGGAGCAGCAGCGGCATTATCAACAACAACCCAGAATCTGAGTCTGAAAATAAGAGCGCTTTCACCGAAATCCATAAAAAGCACATTCGGTTCATTTACACGCAATACCAGCTCACAGCGGTTAGCCGACTCAAGCAAAAGCTCGATTACCTTTTCAACATTTGAACCGTATTGGACCCCTACATCAATCTGCCGCCTTAAAATATGATTGTTCAAGGTCCAGTTTTTGAATTCCTTGCTGACAACCTGCAGGTTCGGCAATGAAATCATGGCATTGTCAAAAGTTTTAATAAAAGTGGCGCGAATATTAATATTCTCCACAGTTCCCCATGTCCCGTCAAACTCCACGACATCCCCCGGACGCACCTCCTTGCCAATAAGAAGTATGATTCCGCAGACAAAGTTCTCCAGCAAATCCTTCAACGCAAAACCGAAGCCGACGCTCAATCCCCCGAGAATATATTTTATATTGCCCCAGTCTATGCTCAAGGAGTTAAAAGCGCAGACAATGAAAATAACCCATACACTGTACTGGAATATCAGAAAAGCCGAATGAAGGGAACCCTTATCAACCTGACGCTCAGAGGTAAACACCTCCAACATATACCTTATCCATCTCAGGAAAAATTTAATCAGGAGCACAGTCAGAAAAAGAAATACTATCTTTTCGAGGCTTATCCTGATGTTCACGCCCGGTACAAGGTCAGCCGTATAAACCAACTGCAATATTCTGCCCGCGTTGAATATCTGGCATCCCCAGATAAGCGCGCCCATAAAACCGAGAAGCCACATCAGCGGGATGAGGAGAGTGAAGACAAAACTTACAAGCAACTGTTTCTGCGCTATTTTTCCCGCCATGCCCACAAGAAATTGCGTAAAAATTGAACCGCAGTAAAATAAAGTTACCATAAAAGCGCTTATCACCATTATCAGCAGCGAGGGATACAGATAGCCCAGCCATGCCGCTGTTCCGGCTGCCAGCCAGGAACCTCCACAGAGCAAAGCACCGAAAACAAATTCCCTGTTTTTATATCTGTACCTGAAAAACACAAAGAAAATCCACACTACCCCGGCAAAACTTTCCAGCACCAGCACCGCCAGCAGAGTTCCCACCGGCAGAAGCAGACTCATAAAAACATCAATAAGCACAAGAAACGGGATAAGCGGCAAAAAAGGATTTATGCCGTTCAGTCCCATCTCCAGTTTTCTCAGCTTCCATGCCGAGTCAATAACCGCCAAGCCGATAAAAAAGCCGGAAACAGTAAAGATAATTATATCGTTCGTGCTGGACATCATCAGAACGCAAAGCATCAGATAGAAACCCAGTCCGAAAAAAATATACGGCCTGAGAAAATACAAAAATTCCCTGCGCCTCCAGCGGTACAGGAAAAAGCCGCCGCCCGTAAATAATATAACGACAGCCAGCAGAACAAAAAGAAACTCAATCCCGAATTGATTGGGCATTACCACGTCGAACATTCCGGGAGCGCTGAAACGCCAATCCCAAAGCTCATCCGTGGTTGCCTTCAGCATCTGAATAAAACCGCGTCCCTTCAGATTGCCCAAAAAATTAAAGCGGTAACTGTAATATTTCTCGTAATTCCGCTGAATATTTTCCTCTTCCCTTTTAAAGACAGCATCGCTTTTTTTTCTGAAGTCCCCGGCCTCGTCAAGCATTTTTTTCAGATGTGATATTCCGGTATCAAATTGTTCAATGATAGGCAGGACATGATAGCGTATCCAATTTTTCTGCCATTGCAGTTCCGGGGCTTTTATATCGAACGCCTGGACCATTTCGAGGTTTTTCTTAATCTGTTTTCTCATGCTATCGAATTTTTCCAGGTTATTTTCCAGAAACACGCAAATGTTCTCAAAGGAATTTTTCAGGTCAACAAGCTGGCGGAAATAAAATGAAGCAAAATAAGGGGCTTCCTTGGGTTGTACCGCGATCAGGTGTTCCAGCTCGAAAAGTCTGGTACCGGCCTGCTTGAGTTTTACGTTGAATTCAAGCTCCGTTTTACGGAGATTTTCATTTTCCCTTTTCCGTAATTCCATAATCTGAAGCTCCGTCCAGTCGGTGGAAATGGCCTCAAAAAAGATGTCAAGTATTTTCTGGGAATTCTCGTTTTCATCGATTTCGAGTTCAGGAAGGATATTGTCACCGGAAAGCAGGCGCGACGGAAAACAGGCGAATAATAAAATCATCAAGAAACCCAAAAAGAAACGGATAGTTCTATTTTTCACTCAGAATTACCTTCCGTTTTGAGATTTTTGAAATATTTTCTGTGCAGTTGAATATATTCTCCGGATGAGATGATATTCTTGATGCCGTCATTTAAATTCAGCATCAGGACCTCATTGCTTTTCCCAAGAGGAAATCCCAAATATGAATATTGATAAAGCTTGCTGAAACATTTTATCTTCGACTGCAATTTTCTCCCATAATAACAGTTTACGGCATAGTCTCCGATTACCGCGTCAACACTGCCGTTTACGAGCGCCTCATATAATTCCGCGGAATCTTCATATACAAAAATCTTTTTAACTTTGCCTTTTTTCTCCAGTTCCCGGGAATAAGTCTCGCCTGTGCCGGGAAATGTGCCGAGCGTCTTTCCTTTGAGATTCTCTATTTCCGTTATTGAAACATCATCACCGCGCACTGCCAGCGCAAGGCCTGTTTCCATGCACGGCCATGAAAATCTGAAATGCTTTTCACGTTCAAGCAGAATTGTTATGGTAGTAGCCATATCGATTTTCCCCGCTGGTATCTCCGTAAAGATATCACTGAATGTGAGATCTTTGTAAATCAGGTTAATTTTTTTGTATTTGGCAACAGCTTCGAGCAGTTCAATGTCAAAGCCTGTATATCGGCCTGTTTTGGGGTCTTTCATTGCAAACGGCGGATAGCAGTAAACGCCCACGGTTATATTTTGCAGGAGAACGTTGGAGTATACCGAACGAATATAAAGAACTGTTCCGCCGATGCCAAGCAATAAGATAATTAAGATAAGCAACTTTGTTTTCATATATGAAAAAATATCAAAATTCCCTTTTTATATGAGGCTAAGTTAATTGGCTTGTCTGTTCTTTTCAAGATAATTAACTTCATATACAAGTTTTTTTAGGAATTTACGAAGCGGAGGCCCAATATATTTTTTTGTAAATCATAAGTTCATCAGCATAAAATTTGTGATATTAATATTATCAAAAGTTCAGAGCATAAATCGAAAAAGGAGTATATTATACAAAAATAGAAGGGAAAAACAATGAACACGCACTGCACCGTTTCTCGCTATCTTCTCAGCCGCCTGCAGGGCCTTGGCATTAAACATCTTTTTGGGGTACCGGGCGATTATGTGCTGAATTTTCTGGACGAGGTTGTTGCCTCTCCCGTCAAATGGGTAGGCACATGCAATGAATTGAACGCCGGTTACGCGGCGGACGGTTATGCCCGCTGCAACGGCTTGGGGGCCGCGCTGGTAACTTACGGCGTAGGCGGATTGAGTATTTTGAACGCGGTTGCCGGAGCTTATGCTGAACGAATACCGCTGATTATCATCAGTGGCGCGCCGCCGACCGGACAAAAAGCATCAGGCGCATTGGTACATCATCTCATTTCCGACTATTACCTGCAATTGGTGATGTTCAAAAAAATAACGTGCGATACCGCGGTACTGAGCAGCGCTAACACCGCTCC
>Ga0154588_1069_pt1 | contig 24724 bp, 20 predicted proteins | sample RifGroF2_FD_116017 | JGI IMG/M metagenome (GOLD analysis project Ga0154588, IMG submission 116017) | Lentisphaerae bacterium GWF2_44_16
GGAAGTATCGAAAGCTACACGAAGGACAACTGGTGTTTGAGTTTGATGTTCTGTAACAATACCTCGTGTGCTTGCACCGAGGTAGTTTATTTGATTTTATCAGAAAAAGTACTTATGTTTCCTAATACATTAATACGCAGGGAACGGGAGGCCGGATGCCTGAAGACAAGTCGCAAAACGATAATTCCGTAAAGCTTTCATTTCCGGATGTAAAAGTATCGGAAAGCCGGGAGAATGAAAACCGGAGTTCATTTTCCTTTGAGCCGGTCAAAGCTGAGAACGGCCGGGAAAATGATATTCTGTCCTCTGATTTTCTGGAAGAGGAAAAAAAGAAATGGGAAAATGAGATAAAAATCAGGCACGGCAAGACTCAGGGAGTCTCAAAAAAGGCTATAATGGTACTGGTGGCGTTTGCTGTTTTTTTTTTTTTTCTTGCGGCATTATTTCTGCTTTTTTCCTTTGGCGGGAAAACGCAGGAGACGAAAAGTGAAAGTCCGGTGTCAGCAAAAGTAAAAGCTAAACCCGAAAAGGAAAAGAAACCGCTTGCCGAAAAAGTTCCGCAGGTGAATTTTGTGGAAATCTTTCCGGAAATAAAAAAAGCGGTTTCCGAAAAAAACTGGACAAAGCTTTCTGAAATCTCTCTTAATGCCTTAAAAGAACAGCCTGAAAATATCACTCTGCATGAGAAAATACAGAATTATTTAATGGCGTGCGGTTTCCATGACAGGATTGGAAAACTTTATGATAAGTATGCCTCTGAAAATCCTGCTTCGGCTGAGGCTGTTTTTCTTGCGGCAAGGCTTAAAGGAAATACTCAGTCTGCCGCTCATAAAATGCAGGAGGCCCTTAAAATAAAACCCGGATTTTATGAGGCATATATGGAGTTGGGGAACATATTTTCTCATCTGAGAAACTGGAATGAAGCGGAGGAGGCTTACAAAGGAGCTCTTAAACTGAAGCCTGACGACCCTGCGGCAAGATATCTCTTTGCGCTTGAGCAGTTGCGTGCGGGCAAAGGCCGGGAGGCCCTCGGCGCTTATGAAACTTATCTTCAGGGCAGAAAGCTTACCCCGCCGCAGGTTGCGCTCAAGTGCGTATGGCTTGCTCTGCATCTGGATACCCCGGCACTTGCTGAAAAATATCTCGGAGAAATAAAAAAAGAAGCCAGATATGAGCGGAAATACATGTTTTATTCCATGGCGGAAAAAGCTATTTACGGGAAACTGGAGGAAAAGGATTTTCAGGAATGGTATCCCAATGAATGCAGGGTTTACCATATAATATATCTTTTGTCCCGGAACAAGGAACGGGAGGTTCAGCTCCAAACTACCCCGCCTGACGATTTTCCCGACTTCTGGAAGGTTTTTCTCGCCTGGAAAAATGATAATGCCGATTGGCAAAACAATGCTTCCGCGATTATCGGGAAAAACCGGAAAGACAAGGACAGGACGAAGGGGATAATCGCTTCGCTCTGGCTTTCCGAGATAAGCGTTGAAGACGCGGAGCGGCGTTTGAATGATGTGGCGCCTGAAAGCGAAGGATTGTTTTATTTGATGCTGGCGGAGTGCTGCAAAAAGAAAAATGAACCTGAAAAGGCCGCCGGATATTACGCGAAAGCGCTTAAGGCAAAAGCCAGTCCTTATAAGGCGCTTATCGAAAATTACAGCAGGAAGAAATGAATTCAGGAAGGCAGTAACCATGTATAATGAACTGATGGAGAAACTTGGGAAATACGGACAGGAACATGTTTTATCGTTCTGGGGTGAACTCGGGCCGGATGAACAAAAAAAACTCTCCGCTCAGATTGACGTGATAGATTGGGATTATATTGACGGACTGATAAAGGAATATGTTTTGAAGAAAAGCACGGTCGCCGTGCCTGAAAACCTTCTTCCCGCGCCGTTTTTTCCGCTTATACCAGCGAACGGGGAAATGCAAAAGAAATATAATGAGGCAAGAAGCAGGGGAGTGGAACTGCTGAAGGCCGGAAAAGTAGCGGCGCTGACTGTTGCCGGAGGGCAGGGGACCAGACTTGGCTTTGACGGTCCCAAGGGGACATTTCCGATAAGTCCGGTGAAAAAGAAAACGCTCTTTCAGTATTTCGCCGAAAGCATCAGCCGGATAAGCGCGAAATACGGCAAGCCACTGCATTGGTTTATAATGACCAGTGAAATGAATGACAGGGAAACCAGAGATTTTTTCGAGGCAAACAGTTTTTTCGGACTGATGCCCTCATGTGTCAGCTTTTTCACGCAGGGCACAATGCCGGCAGTCGGATATGACGGGAAGCTCCTGCTCGGGGCCAAATCCTCTCTTGCCCTTTCACCAAACGGGCATGGCGGGACATTGCTTGCGTTGAGGCTTTCGGGTTGCCTTGAAAAAATGAAATCATCGGGTATTGACGTTATCTCCTATTTCCAGGTGGACAATCCGCTGGCGCCGATAGCGGACCCTCTTTTTATCGGCCTTCATTCACTGGAGAAATCAGAGATCAGCGCCAAGATGCTTCCGAAAACAGGTCCCTATGAAAAGTTGGGCAATTTCTGCATGGTGAACGGCAAGCTTCATATAATAGAGTACAGCGATATGCCGGCAAAATTGGCAGAGGAAAGAAAAGCTGACGGCCCGCTCAGATTTTTAGCCGGAAGTCCCGCGATACATATGATAAGCAGGGAATTCGCTGAAAAGCTTACGGCAAACGGCAAGCTTGAACTTCCATGGCACAAGGCCGACAAGAAAGTCCCTTGCATTGACGCGAATGGCAATTCAGTAAACCCCTCCGTTCCCAATGCCATTAAACTGGAATCATTTATTTTTGACGCCCTTCCCATGGCCTCCAAAACCATGATACTGGAAGGGGCCAGGGAGAATGAGTTTGCGCCAGTGAAAAACCCGTCGGGAGTTGATTCCGCGGAGAGCTGCAGGGCCATGCTTATTGAGAGAGACGCGAAAAGGCTTGAGAAAGCAGGCTTCAAAATACCGCGGAAATCAGACGGAAGCCCGGATTGCCTCATAGAGCTTTCTCCTCGTTCAGCGGTTGACGATGAAGACGCGGCGGAACTTTTCATAAAAAATAAAAATCTCAACTTTTTGCATGGAGAGGAGCTGTATCTGGAATGAACGCGATAATAAAAATAAACACGGACGAAATCCTGATAAATCCGGATGAGGTTTCGCAAATGCTGAATACTGCTTGCAGGCGTCATAAGGAAGCCATGCGGGTATATGGCTGTTGCCGGACGGGGAATACTCTTCTCCTGACAATGGAAGAAACGCCTGGATTGCCTCCGCTGAATTACGTGTTTGCTCAATTTCCTTCCATGAATGAAGATGTTATAACCGGAGAAATAAATAACAGATATTTCGCGGGCTTTACAACTATAACAGGTTTCAGAATAAAAGACCTGATGTGGGGACTTTTCGTGTACAATCCCGATAATGTGTCCGGAAACTTAAAATAAAGGGTTTGACTTATGAGAAAAAAAGCAGTTTCAGAGATGACGAGACGGGACTTTATCAAGGTCGGATTTTTGACGGGGGCCGCCCTTTCAATGACCTCTTCATCGGCGCTTCTTGCCCAAGACGCCATGTCTAAAACCGATGTCTGGGTCATTCACGGCAAAGACAAGAAAAAGATGATGGAAAAATGCATGGAGATAATTCAGGCGAACGGTTCTTTCGGGAAAAATGTCAAGACCCTTGCCCTGAAAGTCAATTCCGCCTGGGCGCGTACGCCGGAAGAGGGCGCGAATACTCATCCCGAGCTTGTCGATGCCTTCCTGAAAGCATGTAAAAATTCAGGAATACAGAAAGTCGTAATCCCTGAAAATCCCTGTGATGCCCCCAAAGATTCTTTTACAAGAAGCGGAATTTATGATGTCGCACAGAAAAACGGCGTCGATATGATAGACCTGAGGAAAAATACCCAATTCTACCGGAAAGTTACGATTCCCAAGGGCGTCAGTCTGAAGAACGCGGAAGTCGCCGGACAGTTTCTCGACTCCGATGCCGTCGTGAATATGCCTGTGGCCAAGCATCATGGGGCTGCCACTTTGAGCATAGCTATGAAAAACTGGATGGGCGCCGTCAGGGACCGCCGTTATTGGCATGGAAACAATATGCATCAGTGTATTGCTGATTTCTGTACTTTTATGAAACCGGCATGGACTATAATTGATGCCACGAGGACAATGATGAGTTCCGGTCCAAAAGGCCCGGGCAGATTGCAGTATCCTGATTTGCTGATCGTCTCAAAAGACCAGGTTGCCGCCGATGCTTTCGCGGCTACACTTTTCCATGATTCACCCGAGAAGGTGGGCTATCTCAGAATTGCCGGTGAAATGGGTATCGGCAACGTGGACTTGAAAAAAATGAACATTCACAGGATTGAAGTCTGATGCAGAAAAAGGAAGTTTTCCGCGTTATTTCGCGTGTTTCTTTTCTGATATTTGCACTGCTCCTGATAACGGCCGGGTCTCTTCCGTCATGGATTGTCGGAATTTTTCACCGTTCAAACGGGGCTTTCAGGGAAGACGTCCGGTTAATTCCCTCATGGCTTGCCGGATTGCTACCGCAATTGAGTCCGCTGAACCTTTTCAGTACTCCCTTTTCGGCACATGACCTCGGAGGGAAAGCTTTTGCCTGGGGGCTTGTCTGGTCTTTTCTGTCTTTAGCTGTTTTGCTGATTGCCGTTTGGAAGGGGCGTTTTTTCTGCCGCTGGATATGCCCGGCTGGTTCCCTGCACTCCGCAGTCTCGCGTTTCAGTCTGAAGAAACATCCGTTCAGACTGCGTATAAGCGCATATCTGTTCTGGCTGATATTTTTTTCCTCGCTTGCCGGTTTTCCTCTTTTTATGTTTCTTGACCCGCTCTGTCAGTTCAGCCGGATGGGAATATTTTTCGAAGATGCCCTCGTGATAGCGGCGCTGCTGCCATGTCTCATTCTGCCGGTGATGCTTCTTTTTTCCATTTTTCAGCCTGAACTATGGTGCGCTTTCATCTGCCCGCTCGGCTATCTTTTTTCCCTGATTCACAAAAAGAAATCGCTTCCTTTTGCTGAGAAAATCAACAGAGACCGCAGGGAAATAATTGCAGGTATGGCCATTGGTTTACCCGGGGCTCTCCTGCTTGCTAATTTCAGGAAAGTCGCAGGCGAAAGAGCGGAAAAGACATATCCCGTTCTGCCTCCGGGCGCGGCTGAACCGGGACGTTTTTCCGCCGCCTGCATAAGGTGTTATGCCTGCATAAACTCCTGTCCGACAAAAATTCTGACGGTGAAGTTTCCGTATTCCAGCGACCTTACGCGCTGGTTTCAGCCGGAACTGGACGCAGATAAAGGCGTATGTGCCGAGTTCTGCAATAAGTGTACGGAGGTTTGTCCGACAGGGGCCATATTGCCTCTGACGCTCGAAGAGAAAAAGTATTGCCAGATAGGAGTGGCCCATGTAATAAAAGAGGCTTGTCTGGCCTGGGCTGACGGGGAGCACTGCATGGTCTGCGCGGAGTACTGCCCTTATGTGGCAATTGATACTGACAATGATAAGAAGGGAATTCCAAGGCCGGTAGTGAAGCCTGAGCTCTGCCGGGGCTGCGGTTTCTGTCAGAACAGTTGTCCGGCGGTAAAAAAAGGCAAGGCTATTATCGTCAGGGGCATTCCTAAGCAAACTAACCTGAAAATTAAATAGAAACGAATTTTGCTTTTTTGAATTGCAGAACCTTGCGGGAAATGTAAGTTATAGTATAGTTTTGTTCCGGGAGTTTTATTTTATGCCGTGCCTGCCAGCAGGCAGTTCCCGGAAAGGGGTTTTTAACGGAGGATTTATAAATGTCTGATGCTCAGGATATCAATGCCGCTCCAGTCGGAGATTTTATCATAAAAATTGTTGCCGGGGCAATGCGCGGTACCAAGATACCCATTCGCAAGTCCCAATTCACTATGGGGCGTTCGTCCGAGTCGGACATACATGTTCAGGATACATTGATATCCAGGGTGCATTGCCGCCTGAGCTATGAAAACAACAGCTGGTATCTGGAAGACATGAACAGCACTAACGGGACATGGATCGTAGGACAAAAAGTTACCGGCAAAGTTTTTCTTCCATTGAAAACTTCCGTCAGAATAGGAAAAACCATATTTGAAATATACGATATGTTTGTCGGTGAACAGACCGGAGTGTACACAAAACCCTCAATATCTTACAGAATACAGCCTGAAACGCTTTCCTCTCCTGTAGAGGAAAAAGGCTCTGCGCCTCAGCTTATAAGAGAGGAAAATAAGAGGCTCGCGGCTGTTTATAAGTTTCAGAACATGATTTCTTCTATTTTTGAAGAAAAGGAACTGAACAATAAGATAATAAGCGCTGTGACCAATGTAGTTCCCGCTGACAGGGCGTATCTCCTGCTTTTTGACTTGAAAACAGGCGATTTCATCCCGGTGATAGGGCGTTCAATGAACAAGACGGTTGAAACCATTGACCCCAAGGATATAAATCCCACAATTGTGGCTTTTGTGAAAGACAACCGTGAGGCCGTCCTTTCTATAGACCAGTACAAGGACAGTAAAATAACCGAGACCCGTGTGCCCAGTATTTCCGACCTCAAGACCAGCACCATGTGTGTGCCTATGCTGGGAAAACAGCAAATTAACGGTATGCTTTACCTGAGCCTGACAAGTATGACGGAAAAATATACCGAAGACGACCTGCGTCTGCTTACCGTTATCGGACATACCGCGGGAATGGCTATAGAACACAGCAATATGCTCGAATTTAACCAGAAGAACGAGCGCCTTGTGGCCACTGGCACTACTGCCGCCAGTCTTTCCCATTATATCAAAAACATTCTCGCCGGACTCGACGGAAGTCTCAGCCTTCTGAGGATGGGACTCGATGAGAAAAATTATGAACTTTCCAATGAAGCATGGCATATCCTGAATAAAAACCACAGGCGTCTCGGTGACGTTGTTCTCGACCTGCTCAACCTTGCCAGCGAACAGAAGCCTAACTTCGGGATTGAGGATGTAAACCTCATACTGAAAGATGTTGCTGAGCTCTTTAAACCTCAACTTGCTCAGGAAGGCGTAAAACTCGAAACAAATCAGGTTACCAAAGACTTGCCTCTCTTTGCGGAAGTTGACGCCAAGGGCATCCATAGAATTCTGCTTAATCTTGTTAACAATGCGGAATACGCCATTCTCCTGAAGCAGACTACTCTTGAACAGAAGGATATAGGCACCATTACAATCAGCGCCGACTTCTCCGAAAACAAGGATTACATAGTTGTTAACATAAGCGATGACGGGGTCGGACTTGAAGAAAAAGAAACCCAAAAGATTTTCGATCTTTTTATCTCATCAAAAGGCAATGCGGGAACTGGACTCGGTCTTGCTGTCTGCAAGCGTATTGTTGAATCGCACGGCGGTTCCATAACTGTAAGAAGCGAGAGAGGCAAAGGCTGTACTTTCTCCTTCACATTGCCTGTCGCCCATAATGAAATGAACACCAGGACCCGCACTATAAAAAGGGTTTTCTAAACAGTTTACAGGAATGCAATGAAAGACGACAAAATATTAGAAAAAAACACAGTCAATGTGCCTGAAACTGACGTTCAGGACGCAAACATCCAAAAAGTTCCCGTGCTCACCTTGAGCGGGATGCTGGTTTTTCCTTACACCCTCTCCCCGCTGGTAATAGAGGGAGAGGAAACCGTAAATATGATCGAAAAAACTCTTGCCGGCGAACGCCTTATCGGGGTTTTTCCTGAGGTGCCTCCTGAGGCTGAAAATCCCGAAAATATGATGGGCGCTAAAGTGGAAAGCGAAGACTTTGACGGAAAGAAAATTTCCAGAATAGGCGTAGTCGCCAGAATTGTCAAAATGCTCCGTTTTCCTGATGGTACAGTACGTGTTCTGGTGCGGGGACTGAAAAGAATCAAATTCATCAGCAAGGCCCAGGATGAAAAGATGAATTTCGCGATTGTCGAAAAAGTCATAGAGAGAAAAGACAACGAAATCGAAACCGTCGCCATGGCCAGAAACGCCTTGAACCAGTTCCAGGAAATAATAACTTATTCGCCTAATTTTCCCGAAGAACTTAAAATAGCGATATTGAATGTCAGCGACAATATCAGGATTGTCGATATGATCGCCGATACCATCAATATAAGTTTTGCCGAAAAACTCAGCATACTTTCACTCCCCACTCTCCATGAGCGCCTTCAGCTTCTCACTATACTTCTGAACAGAGAAGTCGAAGTCCTGCATCTGGGTTCTGAAATACAGTCTCAAGTCCATAACGCCCTCAGTAAGTCGCAGCGTGAATTCTTTCTGCGCGAACAGCTCAAGACCATCAAGCGCGAACTCGGGGACGAAAGTAAAAATCCCGACCTTGTCTCAATCGAAGCAAGACTTGCTAAAATCACGCTTCCTGAAAATGTCATGCAGATAGTGCGCAAAGAGATGGAACGCCTCGAAATGATACCTCAGGCTTCCGGTGAATACAATGTCGCTTATACATATATTGACTGGCTCATTTCCGTTCCATGGAGTAAATATTCCGATGACAGGATTGATGTGAAGGAAGCCTCCAAAATATTGAACGATGACCATTATGACCTGAAAGATGTCAAGGAGCGCATACTCGAATTTCTCGCTGTCCTTCAGCTTAAAAAAGACAAGAAGTCTCCGATTATATGCTTTGTCGGCCCTCCGGGAGTAGGCAAAACCTCTCTAGGACAGTCCATCGCCAAATCAATGGGACGCCAATTTGTCAGAATGTCTCTCGGCGGCATTAAGGATGAAGCCGAGATACGCGGGCATCGCCGCACTTATATAGGCGCGCTTCCCGGACGCATTATCCAGGGCATAAAAAAGGCCGGTACTTCCAATCCCGTTTTCATGCTTGATGAAATAGATAAAGTCGGAAATGACTTCAGGGGTGATCCAGCTTCCGCCCTGCTTGAAGTGCTTGACCCTAAGCAGAACGCCGCTTTTAATGATCATTATCTTGAATTGGATTATGATTTAAGCGCCGTAATGTTCATTGCCACGGCCAACATCCTTGATACAATACCGGCACCCCTGCTCGACAGAATGGAAATAATAAGAATACCCGGCTATACAGCCATGGAAAAAAAAGAAATTGCAAGACGCTTCCTTATACCAAGACAGATACTGGAAAATGGACTGAGCTCAAAACTGGTTTCTTTCAAGGTGGATGCCGTTGATGAATTAATCAATTACTATACCCGTGAAGCCGGGGTGCGTAACCTTGAACGAACTGCTGCCTCTGTCTGTCGTAAAATTGCCAGAAAGATAGTGGATGGCAAAATCAGCGTCAATGATGCTGTGAAAGTTTCCGCGAAGGATATCCATGCCTATCTCGGCCCGCGTAAATTCCTTATGGATGAAGCCGGCAAAAAACCGGAGATTGGCGTTGCCACAGGCATGGCGTGGACAAGCAGCGGCGGTTCTATTCTTTCCGTCGAGGCTACCATGATGCCGGGCAAAGGCGACCTAAAGCTTACCGGCTCACTGGGCGATGTCATGAAAGAAAGCGCACATGCCGCTTTCAGTTTCCTGAAAAGCAGAAGCGCCAAACTCAAGATAAACAACGAAATTTTCAGTAAAAATGACTTTCATATACATGTCCCTGACGGCGCCACTCCCAAAGACGGCCCTTCCGCCGGGATAACCATTGCTACCGCGCTTGTTTCCATGATCAAGGAACGTCCCTTGAAAATGAACACTGCGATGACAGGGGAAATAACCTTGCGCGGCAAAGTTACGCCTGTAGGCGGCATAAAGGAAAAAGTCATTGCCGCCCTCCGTTCCGGCATAAAAACTGTTATTATGCCGGCCGAAAATGAAAAAGACCTCGAGAACATTCCCGATGAAGTCAGGAAAAAAATAAAATTCAAATTTGTAAAAGAAGTCGATGAAGTCTTCAAATTCATGCTGAATCTGAAATGATAAACAGGATCAGCCTCTTTAAAAACCTTTTTTAAAATCCGCGGAACCTGATTTCATATCGTTATATTTCAGAGACTTGGCGTGACCGTCAAAATAGACAAGGTTCGCCTGTCCGGCAGGAGAAAGTGCGCCATGGCGGAATGCGACGAAGGCACGGTCGTCCGATGCAAAACTGCTTTTATAGCCGCTGTCCACAAACCAGATAGCGATGGATGGCTGAGTAACTGATGATGCCTTTCTAACGACAGGAGGATCATCATAATTATAACCGGTTCCAGCTAATTCACAGTTAATCCCGTAATGTGTATAAGAAAAAAGACCGTCAGCGTATGCCCCAAAACCGACTTTTTCAGCAGGGCACATGAAAAAGTTTTTGTTCTTTCCTATCCTGTCTGCCACTTCCCAATACCAATAGCGCCCGGAATAAGGCGTTCCAGGGCATATCCATCCGTCATAATCCTGGATATAGCCTTCACCACCTATGTGTATCTGTTTCAATTTATTCACACAGGCTATCCTTTGGACAGAGTCCTTTGCTCTTTTCAACGCCGGGAGAAGTATTCCGGCGAGTATTACTATTATCGATATCACCACGAGGAGCTCGACAATAGTGAAAAAGTAAAGTGTAATAGTTTTCATGTTTCAGACGGCTATTTGTTTGTTTTATATTATAAAACTACTGTTTTTAACTAAAATCCTTTTCTGAAATCTGAGGAGCCAGGGGCCATTTCAGTATATTTTACACCTCTGACGTGACCATCAAAATAAATAAGGTTTGCCAAGCCTGAAGGAGACGTCCCCCCGTGTCGGAATGCGACATACGCACGGTCATCCGACGCATAAGTATTTTTAACGCCGTTATCCACAAACCATATAGCTATGGAGGGTTGCGTAATAGCGGATATTTTCCCTATAGGAGGATAAAATACACCTCCACTAACGCCCGCTCCGACGATTTCACAGTTAAGTCCGTAATGTGTATAAGTGAAAAGCCCATCAGTGTATAGTCCAAAAGCAACTTTTTCAGCAGGACACATGAAAAAGTTTCTATCCTTTCCAAGCCGCTCTCCTATTTCTGTATACCAATTTCTAGATGAAGAAAGTCTGCCGAGGCTCATCCATCCGTCATGATCTTGGACATATCCTTCACTGGCTATATGTATCTGTTTCAGCTTATTTGCGCAGGCTATCCTTTGGACAGAGTCCTTTGCTCTTTTCAGAGCCGGGAGAAGTATCCCGGCGAGTATCACTATTATCGATATTACCACGAGGAGCTCGACAATCGTGAAAAAGTATTTTTTCCGTTTTTTCATATTATTATCCCGTTTTTAAGTTGCGGTTGCGACGAAGCGCAACCCTCCATAAAACATATTGCATTTCTATTAGAAAATTATCTTGTTTAAATTCCCTTTATATAATAGAACCCTATTTCATCTTTGGGGATATTTGCCTTGAAGATATTTCCGGAATTCATTATTTTTTTGTTGTTCCTCAAATCACGGATTTCAGAAATACTCCTGAACGGAAGATTTATTTCCGTTTCGCCATTAGGATCTCTTTTATAATTGCCGATTAAAAGGAGCATTTCATTTCCTTTTTTTGTTGCTGAATAAGTGAAATTCTTATTCGAGCCAATCAGGTCGAAACGTTTTTCCCCGTCAAGGAGCAAATCCTCATAGGGTGCTATTTCGGCGAGTGCCTTTGAGTGATAGTAAAAATCCATCGGGGTGTCAAAATCAGTATAGCAGTAATACAATATCCCGCAGGCGCCGTTCATAAGGGCTTCAAGTATCATCTGTTCAAGCTTGTATGGAGGATACTCGCCGTAGGTCCCGGCGGAAAGCCAGGGAAGGCATTTATTGGCTTTAATGATATTGTAATTCTCTCGCATCTCATCATGGACTTTTAATGTGTTTCCAGCCACGTAGAAACTGTTTGCGGAGACATCAACGTATGCCGGATAAAAGCGGTTGAAGTCCAGAATGCCGTTATAATTCGGAGCTGTGGGGTGGGTGTCATAACAATGGATTATCGGCATTTTGCCATCGCTGATGCCGCGTTTTACCGCGTCTTTCAGATCCTTCATTTTTCTGGTACCGCAGTCTTTCAGATATTCTTCCATTGATTTGCCGGATGCTTTCTGTCCTTCAAGGCATCTCGTGCATACGGAGGCTTCTCTAGTGCCGCCGTACCAGCATTCAATATCCCAGAAAACATAGTCGGGCTTCGAATTCTTTACGCACTCCGCAACCCTGTTCATCTCCTTTACATAATAATCACCGAAATATGACGGACAGAGGTTCTTGCTCAGTTTTCCATTCTTCAACTGTGAAAATATTTCAGAGTCTTCCTTATGTCCTTTTTCCATGACATGAAAAGGTGATTCGTTCATTGATATGGCGAAGCCTTCTTTTCGCGCACTTTCGATATACTTTATACTTTCATCTTTATTTTTTATCCAATATCTCGGAAAACACGGCACTGCGTTAAAGCCCATTGTTTTGTATGCTTTGAAAAAGTCAGGATAGCTTTTTTGCGTGTCTTCACCCATCCATTGCAGGCAGACCATAAGGCGTTTGAGTCGCGGTTTGACTTCAGGTATTTCTACAAGTTTTACAGGTACCTGTAATTTTTCAGGAAGCAAACCATCGTATTCTGTATAAATGAAAGCAGGTAATTTTACGTTGACTGATTTTTCCGCGCCGAAAAATATCATTTTCGTCTGAGGTTGCTTGCCTTGTCGTTTGAGGGGCATTTCCCAGCGGGTATATTTCCCTCCATTTATTTCAACAGCTTTTGGGGAAGCTTCCGGAGATATTATATTAATCCCTTCAGGCACTTCCACAACAAGCTTGACTTCCTTCTTCGATGGACTATCTCTCATATCCGTCAGTTGAAAAGCGTTCGGAGTGTTTATGTTTGTTGATATGACAAGTTCTTTCAGACGGGGTTCCACAAGTATACCGTTTGTGACAAATTTTTCTTTCTGTCCTTTATATACTTCATTAAAACCACTGGCAGTATTTACTCCTTCCATCACCGCTATTTCATCGGCGAATACCGCTCCCGTAGCACCCTTGATATATACTCCGATGTATCTGGCATCAGCGTTAATCTGGAGTTTATACGGATACACATAAGCCTTTCCTATTTCCTCCACAAAGAAATGTTTTTTGAAATCACTTAAATCTTTTTCCGCCTCCATCAATTTTATCATCCCGGCGGCTTCATAGAAATCCTTTCCGTCCCTGCTGACGAAGACTTTGAGTTCCTGTGGAGCGGCGAGATTTGTCTGTGCTTTTCCTGTCAACGCCCTGATGACGACGTCTCTTACAGGCTTGACTTCGCCCAGGTCAAGAAGACAGTTCACTCCGTTTTCAGCTCCGGACATATACCAGCCGACAGCCGCGGAATCAAACCATATCGTATCGCATTTGCGGCTGCTGAGTTTTCCGTCCGTCAAGTCGGCAGTGTCGCTGTCGCCCTTGCGTGTCAGGTGATAGTCCGTTTTTTTTGAGAATAAGAACGTTTTACCGATGGCAAGGTTATTCCCTTCTGTATATTGTTTCCACATTTTGCGGTACTTGACGATGTCCGGATTGGCGCCCTTGAATACTGGTGGCGGAAGAGCGTTTTTAACTTTTTTGTCTGCTCCGATAATTTCCTTTACGTCGATATTAAATGATGTGAAGGCGTAAGAGCGCATTCCAGCAACATAAACATTGGCGAAAACATTTTTCCCGTTGCCGGACTTGAAGGCATAGGCATTTTCATCGACTTTGACAGTACATGAAAAAGTTCCATCACTTTCTTTCTTGAGTATAACAGGCTTTTCATTGAAACGGTAGTCCGATATTTCAGGAAAAACGAAACAGTCCGCGTCAAGGCTCTTTTCGATGATCGAACCTGCCGGATAGTATTTGAAAAGAACACTGTCTCCGATTTTTGCTGTATTGCCGTTATTCTCAAGTGTTATTACAAGGCCGTCGAGTGGTTTTTCAACAACTCTCAAGAGCTCCAAGTCTGCCCATCCGCTCGGATTTTTGCCGGGAATCCCATCCTGGATAATCGTTATTGTCAATAAGCCCTGATTGATGTCTTTGCTGTTAATGGGGAACGTATTCAGACCAGTGAATATTTTGTATTTTTCCCCTCCGCTGGAAAGATAGAATGTGTTTTCAGCCTGTTCGGCTATGCCTGCTTTTACCTGTATGAACTTAGCGGAAGGGGTATGTTTTATTTTGCATGTCATCGCTCCTTCGCTGCCTTCACCGACTTCACGCAAGCGTATTCCTGATGCCGACACCTCTACTGAAAGATCTTTCACGACCCAGCCTTTTTCAGGAGAATCAGCCGCTTTGAATTTAGAGAAATCACTTTCCCGTAAAATGTTTTCAGCTCCAAATGCCGAAAAGAAGCCCATCAGGAAAAACAGCGACACGATTAAACCTTTCCTCATCCTTCACCTCATTATTTATTCATTAAATTTTGTAAATGGCTGACATGGTTTTTCCGGGGAGAGTTTTTCACATTCCTTCAGAAACGCGATAGCATCCTTTATTACGTTCAAAGTCTTGGGCGAGAAATATTCTTCTGACGATATGTAACCTGAAAATCCTCCGTTTTTAAGAGCGAAAAAGACTTCTACCCAGTCAAGCAGTCCCGCGTCCGGGAGAACAGTTTTTCTCGACCAGGCTGCTCTCTTGAGTGGTTCGCGCAGAAGATTCCCGTCAAAGTAAAAGGCAATACTTTTGGCGTGAACGTAGCCTATGTATTTGCCAAGAACTTCGACTTCGCTTCTCGGCCTGAGCCCGCCTTCTATCGTGGTATTTGCCGGATCATAAATTACTCCGACATGCTCGGCGCTTATGCCTTCAAAAAGCATTTTCGCGGCGAGGGGGGAGGCTAAGAGGGCGCCGCCGTGGGTCTCAAATAAAAACCGTATTCCAGTTTCTTTGCTCAGGTCTGTCAGGAACGGCATGGCATCTTTCGCGAGCTTGAAAATTTCGGTAAAAGATTTTTCCTGGTGGAGGGATTCGTTGAAATCATACGCTACCCAGGGATGATCAACGCGCATTGATTTGCCGCCTACGGAGGCTACGAGTTCCACTCGTTTTTTCAGATCATCTTTCTTCCATGGTTTTCCGCCGATAAGCCAGTTTACGATTTCCAGTCCGGCGTCTTTCGTTCTCTGCGCCATATCCTTCATTTCACTGGCGGCGTTGTCTATGGAGCGTATGCCCCATTCAATACCGTCAAGTTTGTTCTCAAGCGCAAGGGCTACGATATCCTTGGGTTCCATTTCTTTTTTCAGTGCGTTTGTGTTGATTGAGTACTTAAAGCGTTTCATCGTTTTTTCCTTAAATTATTTATATTCCTTCAATCCCTGCATGAAGAGGGATTTCAAACGTTTTCAGTTCAGGCAAATATTCGGGGTTAATCGTGTTGCCTGTTCCTGCCTTGGTGGATTCCCGCTCTATAAGCGTTTGACGGAATCTTGTTTCGCCGGGCAGGAATATTTCCCTGTTGAATATCCTCGCGGTGTCTTGCCCGATGGCAAAATGCGGGGAGGCAATAGAGGAAATCGGAGGTTCTATTTCAGTAAGAGAGACATCTTCATCAAGGCAGAGTACGCTTATATCTTCGGGAATGCGTAAACCTGTTTTTTTCACTTCATCTATAAGCGTTTTCACTTCGGACGGATCTGCTGCCAGTATGCTGTCAACGCCATATTTTTTATGAAGGACGGTGAAGTTCAAAGACGGATTGTTCAGAGGATTTTGCGGACTTTTCATGTAAATAGATAATTCTTTGGAGAAATTAAGTCCAGCTTTTTTGAGACCGCTTTTAAAACCTTCCGTTACTGGGTGTTCTCTTTCTTCATGGTAATAAAGAAGCAAAGGTTTTTTCCGGCCCGTCCGGGCTAAATACATCACAGCGTTTTCTACTCCGATTTTTCTTTCAATGCTTACAGAATACCAGTCTGAGATTATTTTTCTGTACTCATCTTCAATCCAAACACCGTTGTTTAGTATGACGGCTTCGCATTCTCTTTCCCGTAAAAACGGAAATAGCTTCTTATACCAGAAACTCATTATGAAAATTTGGTCCCCGTATGAGATTTGATTAAGCCTTTCCCAGTCGAAATCATTGTATATGTTTGTTCTGGTAACCGGCAGGAATTCGATTTTTCTGTTGAACAATGACGCTTCGCTGTTCAGTCCGGCAAGGACACGTCTGTGGGGTATACTTGAATTATATGTGAAATAGTCTATTACCGGCAAGAGGAAATATATCGGTCTTTCGGGTCTCCTTTTGTCTTTTACGAAAGAGCCTTTCTTTTTAACGCGGTAAACAAGGCTGTCCTGAACTAGCTTGCCAATGACTTTGTTCATGGTCATGCGTGAAACGGAAAACTCACGGCATAAGTCCATCTCATTGGGAATTCTTGATTCAGGCGGAAGCCTGCGAATTCTCTTTCTGAGTATTTTTTCAATACGGGAACATGCCGTTTCTTTCATGGAACACCCCATTATTGGCTTTTTATGTATATACATAATATACTATTTGAAGAGTTCTGTCAATAGGGCAAGGAATGTTTCAGAAAAAAATATGTATATTCATAATTCAGAGAGGAGTGAGCTGTGCCGCTTCAAAGTTTTTTCAGGAGCCAGGCCATGTTTTTTCCGAGGTCCCTCATGGTTTTAATGCCTTCCTCGTCGGCTTCGACCTGGCCCGGTTCACGTCCGAGGGCTATGTTCCAGTAAGAGGAACCCGGAATAATCATCTGGCCTATCAGAAAGAAGTGATTTATAGAGTCAAAAGCGTGAATTGCTCCTGCCCGCCTGACTGCTACCACGGCGGCGCCGACTTTGCGCTGAAGCATATCGGTATTTGCTCTGGAAACCATTCCGGCCCTGTCTATGAGGGCTTTTGTTTCTGAGGTAATATCCGCAAAATATGTTGGGGAGGCTATGATTATGCCGTCCGCATCAAGCATTTTTTCGATGCATGTGTTTAAAGTGTCATTTTTGATTACGCAGCGTTTATCTTTTGTCTCGAAGCATCCGTAGCATGCGGTACAGCCGCGGATGGGGTGTCCGCCTACTTGTATTTCTTCTGTCTCTATGCCTTCACTGTTGAGTTCCGCAAAAACTTCTCTTATGAGAATCGAAGTATTTCCGTTTTTTCTCGGGCTTCCGTTGAATGCGACAACTTTCATTTGCAGCGCTCCGTGTTTATGAGATAAAAAAATCGGGGACAGATAGTGTCCCCGTCATCTGAAAAGATACTGTATTAGTTTGATATTGTTATTTGAGCGGGGCCTGTTGTTTTGAGGCTTTTTTCATTTTCTTTTCAAGCCTTTTTTCTTTCAGGCTTTTCTGTGCTTCTTTTTTAGGTTCCTTTTTGACGTCCTTGCTTTTTCCCATGATATTGACTCCTCTGGTTTGGTTTAAGGATTTCTAAACAGCTCATGCAACTGTTTAGATTATTGATACTTATAGTCCGTGCGTATTGAAAATTCAACAGAAGGAATTTATTTTTTTCAAGAGTTCGCGCTTTTGTTTTTGAAAGACAGGATGGCGCTTTCATAAACTTCTTTGAGCGGTTTGCCTGATTTTTCGGAAAGCTTCATACAGTCTTCCATTTCGGGGGAGAAGGTGATGTCCTCATTCTCCATAGAACCGATTTTAATCTTTATTTTTCCGAAAGGGGTTTCTATGTCCTCGTAACGTCTTGCGAGGATTCTTCTTGATACAGTTTTTTCCCTGATCCCGAAAGTGGAGCTTTCCCTGAATATAATTTCCTGAAGAGTTTTTTTTCTGTCTTCGTGACAAAGAACTGTCAGCAGGAAGCCCGGGCGCTGTTTTTTCATCTGTACCGGAATCGTAAATACGTCCAGTGCGCCTGCGTCGAGGAGTTTTCCGTAAAGAGCGCCGATTATTTCAGGGGAGATATCATCGATATTTGTTTCCAGAACAATGCAGGAGTCGTGTTCGGCCTCCGGGCTTGCGTCTGTTTCAAAAACAGTGGCCCTCAGTAGATTTGGGCGGGTATTTAATTCCCTGTGCCCGAAACTGTAAGATGAAGAGATGATTTTTCCGTCTGCCGCCTTCTTCCCGCAGGGCAGTCCGGTAAGGAGCGCCGCGCCTGTGGGGGTAACTGTCTCAAATGGTTCATCCACCTGATATACAGGGACGCCCTTGAGGAGTTCCACTGTTGCCGGAGCGGGCAGGGGGTATATGCCGTGCTGACATTTGATTGTACCGCCGTGCCCCAGAGGGAGAGGCGAGAACGTAATCGCTTCCGCGCCCAGCAGCTCAAACGCCAGGCATGAACCAATTATATCAATTATCGAATCGACCGCGCCTACTTCGTGAAAATGTATTTTCTCAGGGGTGCTGCCGTGGATTTTTGCTTCAGCTTCGGCAAGAAGACGGAAAACGTGGATGCTCATTTCTTTTGTTTCAGCGGGGAGCGCGGATGTCTCTATCATTTTCTTTATATCGCTGAAAGAGCGTCCATGCGAATGGGAGTGTCCTATTTTTACATCAGTCACAATTCCGCTTATGCCATTGCGGACAGTCTTAGTGAGTTCTATATCGAATTCTTCATGGGGAAGCATCGCGGAGATATGTTTTTTCAATATCGCGATGTCAGCGCCGAGAGATATAAGGGAGCCAAGTATCATGTCGCCGCTCGCGCCGCCTGTGCTGTCAAAGTGGATCAATTTCATTCAGGAATCCTTTAAATATTCAAAATTTATTCACGTAATTTCAGGGCCTCAGACCAATCCATTCTGTTTATAAGACGCTGGATCAGGAAATAGGCGGCTATTATAAAAATAAACGCTATAATCAAAGTATTCAACCACGTTACCCTGTTTATTACGCAGGGAACAGAATACATGTCGTTCTGAAAAGATAATGTCATGCCATAGAGCATATAATATCCCAAAGGGAGGCCGATGATGGTCCCGGCCACGTTAATTGTCATGATTTCGCGGAAGAATATGGCGCCTACTTCAAGTGGCTGGTAACCGAGTATCCTGAAGGTGGCAATTTCGCGTTTTCTCTCAGTCAGCGATATCAGTGCGGAATTAAGTATGGAGCCGAAGAATATGACGCCTGCAAAGACTATCATCACATATACTATGCCTTTAAGTTTAGCGATGAAGTCCTCCTGCATCTGTTTTTTCTGCTGGGCTGTTACGGAAAGAGAAGCGAGCTTGGGGAAAGCCCTTACCGCATTGAAAAGCTCCTTTATATGAGCTCCCCTGTCTGAGGCTTTCAGGTGAATGGAGGAAATTGCCGAGTTTTCGTCGATGAGTTTGTTGAGATAATAATAATCGGCATATATCGGCATTCCGAATTTACTGTCGATAATTCCAGCGATGGGAACGGTCTGTGTTTTCTTCCGTCCTTTTACAGGTATGAAAGTGACGCTGTCTCCGGTTTTCAGGTGAAGCTGTTTTGCCAGGCGGCCGCTCATGAGGAGGCCTGCCGACGGCAATATTATGGGCTTCCCGTCCGCATTGGATGGAAAGGTCAGACGCGCGTTGGGAATTATGCCTGTTATGGAAGCCTTCCTGAAATGGTTGCGGTTGTGGAGATCACATGTTACATTGAGCACAGGTTCAGCGTAACTTATTCCTGGAAGCCGCCGTGCCTCATAGAGTGCGCCGCCGTCAAGTTCATCCCTGAAATTTATGCTGTAATCGCTCAGCAGGACTTTATCAAACTGGAATTGCATCATATATTCGAGAGAGTCAGTAAGGCCGAAGGACATGACGACTATTCCCGCGCCGCAAGCCGCCGCCGCCATTCCTATCGCCGTGCGCCCCTTGTTCCTGAATATGTTTCTCAATACTATTTGCCAGCGGAAACCGGCGCGGTTCCAGAAAGAGCTGAATTTCTCAAGGAAAATTTTCTTTGAAGATGTCGGAACTGAAGGCCGCATGGATTCGGCTGGATTGAGCTTTACTATTTTTCTGACACCCTTGAGAGTACCCAGTGCGGCGAATGATATGGATATCAGCATGGAAAGGGCGATGATGTCCGGGTAAATGTAATTTCTCAAGTCAGGGAAAGTGTAAATACTCGCATAGAGTTGAGTTGTCTCAAACGCCATCCAGTAGCCGAGCACGCATCCGGCAATGCCTCCGCTTATTCCGGTAAAAAGACCAAATTTCATGAAGTGCATGAAGATGCTGCTGTTTTTTATGCCGAGAGCTTTAAGTGTTCCGATTATGACACGTTGCTGTTCCGCCATTCTCATCATGAGTATATTCAATGCCAGTGCGGCGACGCCGAGGAAAATCCCGGGGATGACGGTTGTCTCAAGTTGGAGGCCGCTTAGTTCAGCGCAGAGCGTCAGATTGGAATTCTGATTTTTCAGCGGAGTGGAGGCGAATACGCCGTAGGGACTGAGTTTTCTGTTCAGCTCATCCAGTACAGGGTAAGGGTTCTGACGGCTTTCCGGGTTTAATATCCCGACTATGCTGTTGCAGGCGCCGGTGAAACCGAAACGATCTTCGGCAAATTCATTTTTTATCCAGAATACGCCATAATTGCCGGGCTCGGGAACTATTCCCCCGGGAGGCAGCATATATATGAATTCAGAGCTTATGGCGGTGCCGACGACGAAGAGTTCTTTCTGTTTTCCGTTCATGATAAGTTTTATATAAGACCCCGGGCTTATATTTCTGGTCTTTGCGAATATTTCCGAAACTATTACTTCATTTTCCCGTTCCTTTGTGAAATAGCTGCCTCGGCGCATTACAATATTGTTGATGACCGGTTTTGGATTGGCCGGAAGAGATACGACACAACCGCTTATTGGCTGGCTCACATCATCGAATTCCACTATTACCGGAGATATTATCCTGCCGTATATTTCGGAAACGCCCTTCACTCCTGTGAGTTCTTTCAAAACGTAGCGCGGGACTTTTTTCACGTCTATCCAGAAGTCTGCCATTCTGCATTGTGAATAATACGAAGCCTGTTCGTTTATCAGGTTTCTGTAGGTACCGTAAGTGCCCACAAAACAGGCGGTTCCCACGGCTATTATGGATATGATTGCGACAAGCATTCCCTTTGAGGCAAACAAATCCCTGCGCAATTTCCTGTTCAGGACGCTCACCAGGCGATCTCCTCTACATCGGGTGGATGTTCATTGTATTCCACTTTTTCTACAGTTCCACTGCTGATGTGCACCGATCTGTGGGCCATCTGCGCGATGGGGGCAGAATGTGTTATCAGGAGTATTGTCATGTTTAGTTCCGAATTGAGTTTCCTGAGTATTTTGAGAACGGACTGTCCTGTTTTCAGGTCGAGAGCGCCTGTAGGCTCATCACAGAGCATCATGGTTGGATTTTTAGCGATGGCCCTGGCGATGGCTACCCTCTGCTGCTGTCCTCCTGACATCTGTGCGGGGAAATAATCTATTCTGTCGCCGAGTTCCACCAGTTCAAGGGCTTTTACAGGGTCCATGGGATTGTCGGCGATTTCAGTCGAGACTTGGACATTTTCTTTGGATGTGAGGGTTGGGACGAGATTATAGAACTGAAATACAAAGCCTACGCTTTTCCTGCGGAATTCTGTAAGTTCCCTGTCTTCCAGTATAGTGATGTCGCGTCCCTGAAAGAGAATCTTTCCTTCGCTGGGTTTGTCTATTCCGCCTATCAGATTCAACAGTGTGCTTTTTCCTGAGCCTGACGCGCCGAGTATCGCGGTGAGTTCGCCCTTGTATATTTCGAGGTCGATGCCATGAAGCACTGGCACATCGACTTCACCCATGCGGTAGGTTTTTTTAACGCCGCTGAGTTTTATTTCACATTTTTTGCCATTTGCGCCGTCAGCATTCATTAGAGAAAATCCTTGCGTTGACATCTGTATTATAATAGTCTGTCGCAAGTCAAATTTAAAATTCATTATTTAAACTTTCACGTTTTTTATTCAAGATGTTTTGATATTGACGGACTGAAATATAGATTATGCTGAAATCAATTTCAGAAACAATATGGGAAATTTATAATGAGAAGATTTTTTTTAAAAAAGACTGTCATGACCTGTTTTGCGGCGGGCTTACTTTTGGCGGTCTGTTCATGCGGCAGCCCTGTCCGAAAATCAGAGTTCAAATATCCTGACAAGGATTCAATGGCCGCATTTGAAAAGGTTGGCGCCAAGCTTGACGTGGAATTCAAAAAAATAGATGAGAAACTATCCTCGGCGGCGGCGGTTGTTGAGAAGACCGGTCTGGAGGGTGAAAGGCCGCGTGCCATACTTGCCAGCATTGTCACCGGCAGCAGGTGTGTCATCAGCGGCTGTATTATCAATGATAAAGGAGTTGTCAAAATCGCGGAGCCCGCGGGATTTCAATCTTTGGAAGGTAAAGATTTTTCTGCGCAATCTCACGTCAAGACTGTTCTTTCCGAGGGAAAGCCCGTAATGAGCGGGGTTTTCAAAGCCGAAGAGGGTTTTGAGAGTGTTGTTTTTGCTTATCCTGTCAAAACGGAAGACGGAAAGGTTGCAGGATGCATAACCGCTCTTATCAGGCCTAATTTTTTCCTGGCGACTTTTATAATTCCCGAAATTGAGACAAACCCGCTGAACATATGGGCCATGCAGACTGATGGAATGATATTGTATGACAGGGACTCGCAGGAGATAGGACGGAATATTTTTGAGGATAGTTATTTTCAGCCATACCCCGCCCTCCGAGGCCTTGCGAGACGTATTTGCAATGAAACCCGGGGCAGCGGAAATTACTTTTATCCTTCAAAAGGCGCGAAGGTCATGATAGAGAAAAACGCCCGATGGGTAAGCGTCGGACTCTACGGCAGGGTTTGGAGACTGATAATGAATCTGGAAGACACGAGTGAATAAAAAACGTTTATATGAAAGGCTGATACAATGAAATGTCCGAAATGCAACACTGAAATGATGCCTGTAACGCTTGATGAAACAACAGTAGATAAATGTCCGGAATGTGCCGGTATCTGGCTTAATTCCGATAAACTTGAACAGACTATGAAAAAGCATGAACTTGACGCTATAAAGGCGAAAATAGACGCCAAGCCGCATGACGGCAAAAATGACGCCAAATGTCCGAATTGCGGAGGAAAAATGATACAGGTGGTTCATCCTGAGCATGATGTGTCTGTGGATACCTGCAAGGCCTGTTACGGGCATTGGCTTGACGGCAACGACATCTCCAAGATTAAAGAAGAAAGCTTTTTCGGGAGTTTTGTCAAAAATCTTTTCTGAGCAGGCAATTTTACTCTCAATGTCCGGAGCTTTCCAGATTAGTCTTCATTGCGGATAATGATGCGTATAAATTTTAGCGTATGTTGTTGTCGCCGGATTATTTGGCGTATTTAAAAATTTAAAAAGTATAGCTTTTGCCGCTGTTTTCATATAAAATATAGATACGTGGATAAAATGAAAAAAGTCCGAACTATTGGCAAATACGATGTTATAAGGGTCCTCGGAGTAGGCGGGATGGGGACTGTTTATCAATGTATTGACCCTGACCTGCAGCGCTTTGTGGCGGTGAAAGTGCTGAATATCCGAAAAAACAAGGACACTATGAATGCCTTGCGCCTCCGCTTCCTTCGCGAAGCTCTTACGACGGCGCAGCTTCAGCACCCCAGCATTCCTCCCGTATATGAAGTCGGCAGAGATCCGGATGGACAGGTTTACTATGTGATGAAGCCCATAGAGGGGCAGCCTCTCCAGAACATATTGCAGAAGCTTAAGGACGATGACCCTCAGACAAGAGAAGAATTTGACCTTTTCCGTCTGATAAGCATATTGAGAGATGTCTGCCAGGCCATACAATATGCCCATACCCGCGGGCATATACACAGAGACCTCAAGCCGTCAAATATTTTTGTGGGGAATTACGGCGAAGTCTATGTCATTGACTGGGGCCTGACAAAAGTTATAAAGGAAACCCTCAAGGATGAGTGTCCGAATAAGTTTGAAAAACTTAAGGAGCTCTTTGATCTTGACCAGAACATAGATTGCGATAAAATTGATCTCACTCAAACATTGCTCCTGGATGATGTCGTCAGGACTGGTGAATTCGGTCTCGAAGGGCTTCCTGAAACACAGCTTCTTGAAGACCTTCTGCCGACCAGAGAAATAAAAATTGATGAACAGACCCGCACATTGCTCCTTGACGAAGCGAAGCGGCTCAAAAAAACTGACGTTAACAGTATTAGTATCGAGAATATTGAGAAGACTCTGGTGCTTGATGAAATTGTTCCGGCAAACAGAGCTTCGATTGAGATGTCTCAGACATTGACACTCCAGGGAAAGGTGCTTGGAACTCTTTCCTATATGCCGCCGGAACAGGCCCTCGGAAAAATAGAGATGCTTGGACGTGAAGTCGATATTTATTCGCTGGGCGTGATATTGTATGAAATTCTTACTCTTGAACTGCCGATAAGCGATACCGATTTCAAGACGGTTATTGCTCAGAAGGTCAAAGGGCTCATAGAAGCCCCCGAGTTCAGGACGACTGAAAGAGAAATTCCCCCTGAATTGTCCGCCGCCGCCATGCAGGCCATGAATCCCCTTCCTGATGACCGTTTCAAGTCTGTCAAAGATTTTATGAATGCCCTGGAGTTCTGGATTGAAGGCAAATCACAGTTCCGTCAGGTCAATAAGTCGAATTATGACCCGGAGGATTTTTTTACTTTCCCTCATACCTCAAAAAAAACATGGCTTATCCAGAAGGACAGCATCACGAC